>Ga0265298_10000530_pt1 | contig 56712 bp, 93 predicted proteins | sample AusTroGonzalo_MG_3_FD_193486 | JGI IMG/M metagenome (GOLD analysis project Ga0265298, IMG submission 193486) | Bovine rumen microbial communities from tropical cattle in Woodstock, Queensland, Australia - Gonzalo_01 | ecosystem: Host-associated > Mammals > Digestive system > Stomach > Rumen ... | reverse complement strand
ATCATCTTCTTCTCTCTCTATCGCAGGGGGGCATAGCACTTAAACGAAAGGAGGAGCAACCGTGCTTAATAATCTAATCAAGACATTATACAAAAACAAGATAAAGGTCATTGACCGAAAGATAAACCATGACGGGTATGAGCTACTTGTGCAGTCTTTAGCTGATATAGACTACCCAAAACACTACAAGATAACAATAGAGGAGTTGGAATAATGATTTTATTTTCATCAAAAAGAATTACAGAACTTGAACTTCTAGTTTTTGGGCTAAAACAAAGAGTAGAAATGTTGGAACTAAAACAAGAACTACTACTAGAGGCAATGAATAAAATGAAAAAGGAGTTGAAAAAATGACACCACAACAGATAAAAGAGCGAGCGTGTAGCATACGCAAATGCTTGACTGGCGAACACTATTACGACAAAGCGTATGGCGACCTCAAGGTGGCAGACTTGCTACTTGTATTAGAGGACGACAACTGGCACACGGAAGAAACGCTGGTAGAAACGCTGGTGCATATGGACTATGGGAATATGCTAGAGGTGTGTCGCATATTGTTAGAACAATACAAGATAGGACACTTGCCTGAAGAGTTATATAAACGCAGGCAAAAAATTGACAACATTATGAGGGGGGAGAAAGGAGCAGTAATGCTAGAAGATAATATTGAGGTAAAAACAAGTAAAAGAGTAAATATGGAAAGTAAATATAAACTTTGTAGGGTATATATTGAGGGCAGAACGAGGGTTCAGCCTATTACTACTACTGGCGTGGAATATGGGGATACCTTGCTATCATACGAGCAAGACGAAGAGTGGAACTATGCTATATACGAGAACTTGGGGGACGAGAACGGCGAGGACTGGAACGAATACGAATACTTTAGAGATGATTTTGCGAAAGCAGTTGAGAGATATGTTGAGTTGGTTGAAACAAATGTTAGAGAGGAGAAATAATATGGTGAATATTGAGAATAGTCTTAAGAAAATAATTTTTTACTGGGTAGCCAATAACTTTGGCATGAGTGAGGCTAAAAACCCAAGCTGGAATATTGAAGCTTTGGCACATGAACTTAACCAACATTTTCATGAGTTGTATTGGCAACAGGAACTGGAATATCTAAAGGAAGATGTAGAGAATTACATTGACGGGCTAAACGAATACGAATTGACCGAGCAACAGGTGTATAATGTGGCAGACAAAATTAGAAACTCGGAGTGGTATTGTAGCATTAACCCTGAAGATATGGAATACTATATTAAAGAAGAACTAAAGAAAGGAGATAAATAATATGGGACGCTATTGGGATACTAACACTGGTAGGAGCGGTAAGTTTGGCTTTGGTTGTCAGAGTAGCACCGACCCGAAAGATTATTTTGGCATGGAAGAGTGTGAGCCAACGAGCATTACATACTATGCCGACGATAGAGATATCGACCGAATTAAGTCTAAACTAGACGAGATTTATGACAAGGCTAATGTGCCTGAAAAGGAACGCATTTATTGCTTGAGCAAAGACTTGAGCGACAACAACAGTGAATATGAAGATTTTCACAAGAGATACCACAAGTATTTCTTTGAGACCTGTGAAGCAGGAGAGGGAAACTTTGCTGGTGAAAACAATACCACCGAGCGAGAAGTCTTTGACAACGCACATCTATGCCAATCAAGACTATGGCTTGGCTTGTCTATTCTATCAGATATCAATCAGTCGGACTATTGTAGCCTAGACGCAGAGCTTTAGAAAGGAGAAAATTAAATGCTAATTTATGTTGGAGAACCATACAATAGGCTTATTGCCACCCAAGAGGGTAGCGGTGATAACCTAGACGCACAAGATATAGCCGAGGGCTATGCTGATTACTGGTTGTCAAGCGTGTATGAGCAGGACGGAGAAGAGATTAACCTAGTAGATAGTGGGCAGATACTCACCAGCACCGAGATTAAAGATATGGATAGGGGAGAAAAGATACAACGCATACTTGAATATTGGGAAATGACAGACGGGTTATACAATGTAATTGAAGAAGAGGAGTTTTAGCAATGAGAGTTGTTTATTACAATGACAATAACGAAGAGGTATTGGAAATTGTAGCGAAAGATTATGGAGTAGATAAAGAAAAATTGTGGGGGTTATATTTAGAGATTATGAAAAGAAATTATTTTGAAGACTTGTGCGATATAGCACGAGAGAACGAAGAAGAGTTAAAGGAGACAATAAAATGAAATTATATTACCACAAGACAGACGGCGGAGCAGAGTATTATTGCACGCAACCAATAAAGGGGACAGACGAGGGCGATATGAAGACGGCTATATTAAGGACGGACGGCAACGAGCTAGAGATAAACACATATAAACTAGCACAACTAGGGCTAGCCGTAATTATCAAAAGTTAAGGAAAGAGGGCAGCATGAAAGCTAGGCTAGAAGATTTATATAAAGAATTATGGTTAAGACGTAGAAATAGTGGAGAGCTTGTATGGGAAAGCAATAGTGGAGATATTCCGATAAAAGATATGACGGACGAACATCTAAAAAATGCAATCCGATCGACAGAGCAATATGAATATATGTTAGATTGTTGGGCTGATTATGAAGCGAACCATAGTGGCTATGGAAATAGGTAGTATGAAAGGAGAATATAATAATGACAGATAATAGAAAAGTAAAAGAGCAAGAAGTTGCATGGCTAGTGGCAACAGAGCATTATGCGATAAGTGCCAGAGAGTATTTTTACATATTGAGGTTGGCTTTATATCATGTGCTAGGAGTTGCAACAGACAGTAGCTATGAGACAGCACAAGCCATGGAGACGGCGACGCCAGAGGTTTATGAATGTGCCATAGATATATTAAGCATAATGTATAAGGAGAAATAAAATGGAGAAGGAATATATCGTAGCGTGGGATAGGCAACGCACGGATTTTGTGGTCGGTATGGTAGGAACGGCACAGGATTTTAAGGAATACTTTGATGAATACGCACAACTAGACTTGAGTGAAGAAGACTATAAAATCTTCAGGAAGCTGAATGATGAAGATATTATTAGGCTGATAGATGAATTGTGGGACATAGAAATTGAAGCCTATACAGGCACAGAAGACCAAGAAGAACTACATAAAAGATTTATAGAAAAATATAATTAACGAAAGGAGAATAAAATGTTTAATAAAAAACAAATTAACGCAATTATCAAAGTATTAAAAGACACTGCTATTGACGGGCGACCTGCATTACAACAAGTATTTGAACAAGGGGGTTATATATGGGCGACCAATGGCTATATTGCACTTGAATTAGGGGAGGTCAATGAAACTCTCAAGAATAAGTGCGTGCCACTATTGAAGCTAGTCGGGTGGAGTGGCACACACACAAGTAAAGACACCACCACGCTAACAGAGTTAATGGAAGACAATGAGTTAGGTGAGCCAGAGATGACGAGAATATTGCACAAAGACTACGCCAAGTCGGAAGACCCTAGATTTGATGCACGCTTTTTGAATATTGCGACTGATTTTCTTGGGGTCAATCTAGTGTCGCTGGAACAAGCAGAGAATAATGGCTCTATGTGCTATCGTGTGAAGCCACTAGAAGATATGCACATTATGAACGAAGCAATGGAGATTAAAGCCTATATAATGGGGCTAACGAAATAGAGGAGAATACATGAAAATATATTTAATGACAATAAATTATAGCGGTTGGGAAGACCCCGAAGCTAATGGGTGTGTAGTCCATGTTTTCGATAGCGAAGAAAAAGCTGTTGAGTATATGAACAAGGCAGTCAAAGAAGAGATAGAAGAAGAAAAGGAATATGGGCGTGAGTTTTATGAGAACGCACGCTATCCGAAGTATGTGTCAATAGTAAGTCAGAACTCTGAATATGTGGAGTTTGAAGTAGGTGAAAGAGAGGTAATGTAATGGACTACGACACATATAGACGATTTGTAGCAGAACTAGACATACTAAATGAGGAGTAGATATGAAAGAATATACTGAAAAGGAATACAAAACCACTTTCGGAGAGAAAGCATGGGAAGAAAAAGTGCAGAAACTGGCTGGTAGTAAAGATATAGAAAGCGTCTATGCTACCGACTTAGGAAATGTATTTTGTGTAATTAAAAAGAGTGTAAAGTAAAAGGAGAAAAGTAATGAAAATTATAACAATGGAACGCAGGACGCTTGACGGCGAGCCTGTCGAGTGTGGTATTGACGAAAATAATGAGGACTACCGAGATTGGTTTTGTGTGATGGAAACCAAAGAAGAAGAATTATTCTATGATAGATATGTGTTAGGAAACAAAGGCTTGGCAGGTGAAACGAACGCAGAGCATATCTGGAACGAAATGGTCAAGCACGCAGGACAAGGCATGGGTGTTAAGTGGGGAGACGACGACATTTACGCATATATCAGACCAGACGAGTATGAGCCAGAAATCAATGAAGATTATGAAGACGGAGACGGAGATATTTGGGTAAGAGTAGCATAGCAAAGACAGGACACGAGTGGGACTGGTATTATCACAAGCAGAAGCTGTGGAAAAAGTCTCATGGAATGGAAAATGAAATCAGATTGCGTGGCAACAAAAATTGGTGTAAAAAGTTTGGTGAAGACCTATCGTTGCCACGATTTATAGGTGATAAGAAAACTTATGTAATAGATGGCAAGCATTATTATCCGCCATACGATAATTAAAAAGAAAGGGGTAGAAAAAACATATTGACTTTTTGAACCAAGTGTGGTAATATACGAACTATAAAAAAGGAGACTAAATCATAATGGGAAAACTATCAGAAATTGCAATGGAGCTTGACGACCAAGCAGGAGAACTTGGTTTTGAAAGCTACGAAGACGCTATTGAGCGTGGTGGCTACGAAATAGACTACGAAAATGCTAGACTATGGAAGCCACTTGAAGAATATAACGAGGCACACGAGGCGTGGTTAAAAGAACGAGAAGAGGTGTTGCAAGGCTTAGAGGAAGTAAAGGAAGATATTATCAATATGACGGGGAATAATAAACACCTTGATATTGAGCTAATAATTGACGCAATAGATTTTATTGAGAAAGGGGAGTGCTAATGAGGCTTTACTCAGTAGAGTATGCATCAGATGTCCGAACCCCAATGTACTATTGGGCGAGCAACGCAGAAGACGCAATAGACAAACACCGAAGACAAACTGGAACAGACGCATTACTAATTGCTAGTGCGGTCTGGGCAAATAATAGCGACAAGGCATACCGAGGGTATGTGGTAAAGGAGGACTAATGAAAAAGAAAATCAAAGTTGAACTGATTAAAAGCGAGCAAGAGTTGGTCAGGTGTGGAAACAAGTTTTTTACTCAAGAGCAACTTGCCGAAATAGAAAGGGCATAATGGAAAAAGAATTAAAAGATTTTGGTTTGAAAATTAGAGAGAGCGACAGCCCAAATCGTTTTAACATAGACTTTACTATTGAAGACGAAGAGGACAATGTCGCTTGGGTGTGGGGGCATACACCGACAGATATAGATTGGGAGTGTAATCACCCTAGTCAATGTGTTGAATATGATGATGACGAGACCGTCGGAGAGTGTCTTTTGTGTGGCTCAACTTGTGATTGGCACAAAGAGACAGACGGAGAAAATCATACATATCGTGTCCCACACCAGTGGTATCCACGCAAGAATGTAGGTGGGATAGTTGGAAAAATATTAAAAGAAATGGAGATTAAATAATGAGTTTTTTTAGAAGTAAACCAGCAACAAAAAATAAAAGGCATAATGATGTTTTGTCTCATATAGTAAATTGGATGAACGCAAACTCGGATAAGTGTAAGAACACATCAGTTAGGGAGCTTTCTCGAACTATGGTCTTGTCCGTGAATTTTGGTCTATATGGGGATGCAACCACCGATAGTATAGAACAGGGTATTCATAGGCTCTTGCGTAATGGCGTATTGTTGAGGGAAATGCATAATATGCATAAAGCAAACTTCTCCCTTAACTATGAGCACCCAGACTTAGCTAATGTGTATGGCATTGTTCCCGTATCGAAACGCAAACAAAGCGTTCCTCAATACATTCCTATTCCAAACAGGATAGAGAAGTTTATTAAAGAGAACCCACTCCGTTGTTATAAGTGCACCACTAAACAACTGGCTCAATATATCGTAAAAGAAAGTAGTGCCTCATCTCCCGTCAAACAGAACTCTGTGATAGCTATTATCCGTAATATGGTAAGAGATGGGAGTGTGATTAAGGCGGAGCAAGAAGATGGCTTTGGCAAGTTTGAATACACTTTTAAGTTGGCTCAAGAGCCAGACAAAGAGATTTCTCCAGACACCGACTATGAAGTGTTGAAATGCAATAAAACCCCTGAAGAGGAGAAAGAGATTACAAAAGAAAGCGAGGAGTTTTTCAAGGAGCTAGTCGAAGAATGGTCTCGCCAGCCTCACGAGGTAATAGAAGAACCAGAGAGCCTTGTCCAGAAAATATCCCTACCTGACGGCAGAACTCTCAACTTGACGATTAACATTAACTTCGGTAAATAACAATGGCAGAGCTTTACGACTTTCAGAGAAAGGCGGTGGCTAACCTGTTGTCTGGCAAGCGTATCATCATTTCTGGCTGTGGTATGGGCAAGACAGCTATGGGGATGGTGTGGGCTGAAAACAAAATGAGAGAGACTGGAAAGAAAAAACTAGTGGTGGTAACCACTGCGTCTAAATGTAAGGCAAAGACTATCGAGGGCTTGGATGATTTCACGGCAGACGCTAAACTCTTCTGCTCCCCCTCTTTCTTTAATTCACTATCATCTTCTCTTCTTATCTTGTCGTGGCACAAACTCGCAGCGTGGGTGACCGAGCACCGAAAGGAGTTGGGCGAATATGTTTTTATATTCGACGAAATCCAAAAAAGCAAAGCTGGCGTAAGTTCTGGAATGGGCAGAGCGTTTCTAAAAATAACCAAAGCAAACCAAGACTGGGCTGGCTTTACTGGAACTCCAGGGGATACTTGGCTTGCGTTTTACCCATATTTTGAGGCGTGCAACTTTATCACCTGTAAGACAAATTTCTTGAACAAGTATGCACAGATACAGACATTCAAGGGATATCCAGAGATTGTTGGTTGGGCGAGAGAGGACGAGCTAAAAGATATGTGGTCTCGCATAAGCTATTCCCCAGACTCTAGCAAGGTTATGGCAGAGCTACCTAAAGAAACACATAAGGTCGTGACATTCTCTGCCCCTAAAGACTATAAGAAGGTCTTGAAGACTAGAGTGAACGCCGCAGGTGAATTCTTAGACACCAGTGGGGCACTCGTAGCAGAGCTACGCAGACAATGCTTTACGAAAGACAAACAAGAGTGGATAAAAGACTTCGTGGATGGGCTAGATAGTGGTTGTGTAATGTTTTATAACTATGTCTCAACTGGAGACAAACTCGAAGAGATAGTTAGCAAGGCACTAGGCAAAGATGGAAGAGTATGGAGGATTGATGGTAAGCACCATGATATCCCAACGGCAGAAACGATAGGCAAGAAAGATGTGGTGTTGTGCCAATGGCAGTCTGGGAGCGAAGCCTTGAATCTACAATTCCTGCATTATTGGGTAGCAGTAGAGCTATGTTATTCATACTCAACGGCTATTCAGGGTAGGGGAAGGATAAAAAGAATTGGGCAACAGCACCCTATGCTGTTCCAGTATTTGTTGACGGAGAACACAATAGAGCAAGACATCTTAAAATGTCTTAAAGGCAAGTCAGAATTCTCGGAAACAAACTGGTGTATAAGTAATAAATTATTGAAAGGAGAATAAAATGAGTAGACAGATGGGCAAAACTAAATTAGAAATATGTGCTAAGTTGGGTATTAGCACTGAAACATTTGATGCGTATATCGATGCAATAAATGAAAAAGGAGGTGAAGAATGAAAATTAAAGTAGATAAGAAAGAATACGAGGACTTACTTGAAAGAGTTGAAAGCCTAGAAGAGAAAGTCCGAGACGAGCACTCTGTCATATTCGAGAACTGGAGATGGACAAGAGAAACACTTTATAAAATGATGGAAGACTATTTTAAGACTCAGTGTATAACCACAATAGTAGAAAGAGATAAGGACAAGATAGTAGGCGAAGTCCGTAAACAAGCTATGGACAATTTATTTAAGGAGGAAAAATGAGTTTTGAAACGCCAGAGCGAGCGCTAACTAAGAGAGAGTGGGAAATTATCGCAGGGGCGGCGCAGGAAAAGGCTAGCGAATATTTGTATGTATCTGGTCGATACGCCAACAATAGCGAAAGCGTCAAAAAGGCTGAACTATTGGCTAGAAAAGCAAACAAAATTTTTGATGTCTTGATTTCACTGGAGAATGAATATTACGAGATGCATCCCGATGAAGACCCAGACAAGATAGAACTTGGCGATAGCCCAGAAGAGTATTGACAAAACATTAAAAGTTTGATATGCTAGAGATAGGACAGAAAACCCAACCGTCTGTCCTAAATCATAATAATTTAATAATCACAATTAGAAAGGAGACGACTGATGAAGGTAATTACTGGCGTCACACCAACGGCACCAAAAATTATAATTCACGGTTTGCCTGGGTCTGGTAAGTCAACGCTTGCCTCTAAACTCAAAAACCCAATCTTCTTGGATTTTGAGGGAGGTCTAAACTTCATTGACTGCACTAGAACCCAGCAAATACACGATGACGAGACATTTGCCGCATATCTCGTCGAACTATATAATGCGGCGGCCGAAAAAGGCAAGAGAGAATATGATACCGTCGTTATCGACAGTATCGACTGGGCGATGAGGTTGATAGAAGAGCACGCCGCTGGAGTAATCACCACGGACCCTCGCACAGGTAAAAGCATTAAAAACCTAACGGCCACCCTTAACAAGGCAAATGGTGGCTACGGAAATGGGGCGCAACACCTAATCAATTTGGTGCGTAGCGAACTGTTGCCAAGACTGTCTAAACTAAACGGTCTTGGGTATGGCGTCTGCTTGGTGGCTCATTCTGCAAGGAAAACACTGATGGGAGAAGATGGCACCGATATCGACCGTATCGCTCCGAAGATTCACGACAAAGTGTTTGATGTGTTCAACGAGTGGGCAGACGACATTTTCTACCTATCTAATAAAGGCGGAGAGAGGTATATTACCTTAGAGGGCGACGATAACACTCTAGCCAAAAATAGGCAAGGCCTACACGGAGAAGTTAAACTCGCAGATATAGATATAAATGAAATTTTAATGCCGAAAGGAGATAAATAATAATGGCAACTATTGATTGGGGCAAAGTAGAGAACGATTACGGCCCAAAGTTCAAAGCATATTTTGAAGATGGAGATTACAAAGCCAAATGTAGTGACGTAGAGTTTAAGGAGGTTGGCTCTAACGGTAGCATCATTGCTAAGTTTGGTTTTGAGGAAGAGGAGAATGGTCAGTATCCTACTGCTGACCACTGGGTAACTTTCAAGGAGGGTAAGGACGGCTGGCGCCAACATCATATGAAGAGTCTTATGGTGGTGCTAGGTGCTTCTGAAGACAATGCTCGCAAGGCGGTTGAGGTCTGTGAGAGCAAGTCTGGGAAAGACGATATCGTCAAGGCATACGAAGCAACATTCAAGAAATTGCTTGCCAAGAAACCGTCAGTAGATATTGAGGTGTATTCTACTGTCAACCCGAACAATGGCAAGAGTTATTCTCGCGCCGAGTTCAAAGACCCAACAGTGGCAATGCCACACGACGACGATGGTGGCGCTCCAGTTGCGAACACTGATATAAAAAGCCTTTTGGACGAGGCCGAGGCAGTAGATTTGGGCGACCTCCCATTCTAATTTAACAATTTGTGGGTGCCTCTTGAAGAGATGTTGTCTAGCAAAGCGTTTTGGGAATTATACGCGTTTGCTAGAGAGGCCTTTCTAGTGTTGGCCGGCATGCCAACATCTCTCGCAGAGTAAAGATTGCGATTGGTCTTTTATTGTGTCAACTAATTAGCAATCGGTTAAATGAGCCAAAGCGAGCAACCCTCCGTTTTCTGGCGGATGCTACAGCCCACGTCATAAATACAATAATAGAAAAGAAAGGAGACTAATGAGTTTATCAAAGAAGATACTGAAGCAATACGACGTAAAGCTCATTACCAAATGGTCGCCACCAGATGGAGATGACTTACGTCCACTTATTGCTATGCCGAACCTACCTAAGCCATTGCATGGTCAGTGTCCACGCACACTACTTGGCGCTGGGGTATGGAATCAGATGAGGGGCCATTGTTATACGGAAGCAGAAGATACTTGCGAAATATGCGGATACAAGCCAGACAATCTTAGAAATAGGCACGCACACGAGGTGTTTGAGATTGACTATGAAAAGGGTGAGGCTAGGTTCGTAAGAGCTTTCTGCGTATGTGCCCTCGACCATCTAGGCTGTATCCACACCGGCAGAGCAATCACACTATATAAACAAGGCAATCCAATCTATCCAAAAGAGTTCCTACTCGCTGGGGCAGAGAAGGCCTTTAAGACTATTTATGAGTATAATCAAGACCACCCAGAAGCAGACCTAAGAGCGTATGTTACTTTTCTAGACTATCTAAAAGTAGACGAGCTCAAAGAGCCGATGGAAGAGTTAATTAAAAAATACGATATTAAGTTTTATATGGAAGACCCAAAGAAGACTGCCAAATGGGGGACTTGGAAGCTATTTATTGGGAAGAATGAGTATCCTACTCCGTATGCGAATGAAAAAGAGTGGGAAGAAGCAATGAAAAAACAGGGGGAAAAAGATTCTGCACGTATGATGCAAAAAAATATGGAAGACAAATTTTCTGGGGGTGTATATGACAAACTAAACGAAATATTGAAAGGAGACTAAAATGTTATTTAAGAAACATAAGATTAAAAAAGCACAGAAAATATCTAGCGATATGCTTGAGCAGAGGCTTAACATAATCTCGGAATTGACTAGGGGGCTTGGGAAAAAGGAGTTTAATGCACTTATTGAGGCCGTTAAGGGTATGTATGATGTGAGAGCAAAACTCGCCGATGTCAAGAACGAGGACGAAAAGGACTCGGCAGAAATTGACAATATTGAGAAAGAGTTAAAAAAGGAGAAACAATGAACTATCGTAAAAAAGTTAAAATAACATTAACTTATAAACAACTTGGGTTTGTGTTGTTAGGTTTAGAACTTTATCAAGATTGTGGGGACAAGCAAGATGAGAAGTTTGCATTTGAATTACGAGATAAAATTATACAGCAAGTAAGGAAAATAGAAAATGAAACTACAAGATAAGCTTAAATACATAACACCATATTGTGAGCTAAAAGAAATTAGCCCCGCTAGGCTTCAAGAATTGTTAGAGAAAGAGAAAAAATATGATGAGCTGGTTAAGAAAGACTATGAAGGAACGAAAGAGATAATGGATAAATATGTATATATAAAGTCAAATCGCAGAAAGTATAATGGGCATTATGGACAAAACGGGTATTACTCGTTTGAATATGGGTATATAAACCCTGACGGTAGTTTAAAGCCAGTTGGGACAGACGCCGACGCTATAACTTTCTATATTCCTGTGCGTTGTGATTATATTGACAAAGATACTATGCGAATATGGTCGGACGGAAGAAAAATAAAGTGGAGGTGGGAGGGGTCTGATAACGCAGATTTAATAGAGGAGATGAAAAATGAGTAGAGGATTTAGAGTTTGGGATATAGAAGCTGAGGAATACTTGCCAAATAGTAATGGCACTAGTGATGGTGTACTCGGCATTTCAGCAGATGGCAAAAATGTTATTTGGCTTGAAGATGGCGAAGCGACCTTCTTTGAAGATGGACGTAGCGTGATAATTGAACATAGTACCGGCCTCAAAGACAAGAACGGCAAAGAGATTTGTGAAGGAGATATAGTAAAAATTACATCTTGTTCGTTTTTTGAGCCAGATATTGGTATTGTTGGTTTTAATGAATGCAGAGGTTTATACGACGCTTATACTATTGAAAACAACAGAACATATTGGGAAACAGGAAGTTGTTTTTGTAGCCTTATGGGCAGAGAAGATTTTACTACGGAGGTTATTGGCAATATACACGAAAATGAAGATTTGTTGGAGGGGGAGAAATGAGTAGCCACGAGATATTCCCTATGGGGACACTTGCCGTGCTTGGTGCTTTAGAGGGGAAAACAGCCGAAGAAATGGCGCAGTCACTTTTGGAAGAGGAAGAAAAAATGGCAAAAGAAAGGATGAAAAATGATAAATTCGGACATTGAATATGAAATACAGGCCCACAACGCAGAGCTAAGGGCATTGCTAAAATCTATGGAAAAGAAGATACCAGCGTGCCGAGAACTGTCCATAATCAAGACTAAATTAGAGGAGTCCATTATGTGGTTAGATAAACTCGACGAGGAGTATCTAGCGGATGCTGAGGGAGATGAAGAATGAGAGATGAGATGTTTCAGGCAATCAGTGGCATTATTGCTAAACACCATAACCCAGACTATGATTGTGGCGAACTAATGGACTTGGAATACGAACATAACGCTACAATTTATACGCTGGACGCTAGGGACGTGAGGCTAGCAACCGATGAGATAATCGACCTTATTGCGGACTTCTTTATTAAAGGAAAGGAATTGTCAAAAGAAAGAGGACCACAATATAGTTATAAGACAATATATAATCCAAAGCTAACACTGTGGTTTGTGTATGACCGCAACCACGACGGCATACAGAATGCCGCGCATTACTTAACTACTTCTGCCGAAAAAGCAGAGAGTTGGTTCAAGCAAGATTTTCCAGATTGCGAGGACTATATCCTTGTTGAGTCTTTGGATGATTTATTAGACGACAGGAGATATTAAAAAATGAACTTCATAACTGAAAAAGAATATTGTGATGGCGAATATACTGAAAAGGATTGTGTATATATTAAAACGCTAAAAGAGCTACGTGACTATGCATTAAAAGGAACTGGCATTGTTGAGATAGATTTTACTGGAGACCCATCTGCGCCAGACCTAGTATTTTACCCTACAATAAGGTATAAGGAGTAGTCAAAATGAGTCTAGGTAGTTTTATATTAGGTGGGCTTCTTCTAGGAGATATGGGAAGCACCCACAACTATTATATGGTTAATAACAAAAAATACGAGGAGCGTTATAGCGATGAGTTTGAATGCAATGTTCTCGTGCCAGTCGAGGAGGAAGAATGATTAAAAAGCTGAAAAAGCATTCGGCAGAAGAGTTAGAAGACCATCTGAAGAGAGCAGGATTATGTAGCCCGTTTACATATTTACCAGTGGCCGACCAACCGCCTACGAACGAGGAACTAATGGACAAAATAAACGAGATTATAGAGCATATAAATAAATTGGAGAAGAAGAAATGAAAATCAGAATTGAATCGTATGGCATCAATTATGAAATAAATGCAGATGATGACATCAACAGAGAACAGCTAATGACTGTGTTCAAACGGTTATTACTCTCTCTTGGGTATAATTGGCCAGATAAAATCGATGACTCTATTTATGATGACTATAACGAAGTCCTAGCATCAGGGGTGATTGAGTCTAGCAAAAAACCTATTGACATAAGCAGAATGGTGTGATATATATAAAGCACAAGGCACTAATAAAAGAAAGGAGACTAACGTGTCAGGTACTAAAATCGGAGGCGAACGAGCCGCCAAGACAAATAAAGCAAAGTATGGGGACAATTTCTATAAAGAAATTGGAGCCAAAGGTGGGCGCAATTCAACTACTGGGGGTTTTGCGTCAGATGTAGTAGGCAAAGACGGGCTTACTGGTAGGGAGAGAGCAGCACTTATCGCCAAAAAGAGTGGGCGTATGGGGAAACGTGGATATAAACTAATCAAGAAGACGCTATTCCACTATATCTATAAAAAGAAGGACACTGGGGAGATTGTCAAATTTCCAGCGGTAAGAGGATGGAATTAGCGGAAAAAAGAAATCACGCTATGATGTGGGGAGCAATCGCCAAACTAATAGGAGAAATCGGCGACATCTGCGACTCCATCGATGGTGGATGGATAGAACTAACAAATATGGTAGCCGACTGCTTCGATGAGGCGGCCAGCAATATTGAGAGTATGACACCCAGTGCAACCGTTTTCAACTTCCTGTATAGGCTATACTGGAGATTGAAAGAAAACCCACACAAGTTCAAATTTAATGTCGTGGGGAAAGGGGAAAATTTTTACACGATAGATAATTATGACTATGCAACTTTCAAGTGGTGTAAGTCACTAGGGGTAAAGATATCCGACAACCACACCGCCACTATACCATTCGATAAACTAACCATTAAGCAACGGTCTGCGCTAGACCAAAAGATAAAGGAGACGACAAAATGATTAGAAAAATAGACCTACTAGAGTTAATCTCTGACCTAAGGGATGAAGTATTCTTCCTACGAAAAGACCTAGAAACGCTAGAGGAAAGGCTAGTCCAAGCAGAAATAAAGATTACTAGACTAACCCCTAAGGCAAAGAAGAAATAGCAATAGCCCCTTTATAGGGGCTATTTTTTTATTTTTTTATTGTCTTATAGGTATAATGGAATTATGAATAACGAATGTAATTGCTCAAAAAGCCTTTCCACTGGAGGCGAGTATCCGTGCAAGAAACTTGCGTGTATTAAAGAACAGAAGCCTGACTGTATGGCTGCAGCGGTCATCCCTTCTATCACAGTGGAGACTGCAGACGGAATTACTAACCTAGCGAACTGTCTTGTGCACGTGCTCAGCACCAACACTACCTACTATGTGGACGATAAGCACAGGATTCTAATCACTTGGGCTGGTCCAGTAGATATCCCTGGCTACGATATGGAAACCAACCCAGATGGGTATAAGAACCAGATTGTGACTGATACCGAGAACCAGATTGCGGTTATTTACGATGCTCGTGGTGTAGGATACACCTTCGGCATTGAACAAGGGGCAGATATCCAAGACGCAGTAAATACTAAGATTGATGAGATGGCGGCTAACGGCGAGTTGGCAGACATCGTTATGGATGTTCTCTCTTTGCAAGCCATGTTTGCCTACGATACTGTCGCAGATATGAAAGCCGCAGAAAACCTCGTAGCTGGCTCTATTGTCGAAACCCTCGGATATCACTCTAAAGGCGATTATGGTGCAGCTACCTATAGTCTTTCTGATGACGCCTTGACAGCCAACGGCTCTACAATCATTGCTCTCGACAACGGGCTGTTCGCTGTGCTTAACCTCAATGAGCGTGCAATTAAGTGCGAGCAATTCGGTGCTTATGGTGATGGGACTCACGATGACACAGCATCTGTGCAAAGTGCTATTGACTACTCTATTGCCCACGACTGCGTGCTTGAATTCAATGGTGACTATCTCGTAGAGCCTACTCTGCAAGAAGACGGTACAATGGTATGTTTGATTTATTCTAAACAGAATACCGGTTTGCAGTATGTAGGTACGCAGATGAGGTTTAATCGCTCGGCAAGACTCAAGACTGATTATGCAGATGAGTGCACACTCCTCCGCATTGAGGCTCGCAATATTGTGATTAGCGAGGGTTACTTCTCAGGCGTGCAGGGTAAAACGACGCTGATGGAATTCTCTCGCACAGACAAACTCGCTACTACCCAACTCGGGCACAATATGGATAATATTGTTGAAAATTGTATTTTCCGCTATGGAAAGAATGCCATCACCCTTGAGGGTAGCGCTTACTATAATAAATTCAATAGTGATAGAATTTTCTCCTGTACTAATGGTATTGTTTTACAGATGACAGCTCTTGAAAAAGCAGGTCTTGCTCAAGATTCAAATGTAAACCGCAACCATTTCAATGATATCTGTATGAACAGTATATCAGGATGGGCAGTGCGCATTGAATACGGTGCGCATAACGAGTTTGTAGGGTTGGATATTGAGGGTGCTGGTAATGGTGTATATATTGATAATCCATATTTCCACAGCGGAGATTTCCCTATTGCACCAGTCAACTCATGCGATTCAAACAAGTTTGTAAATGTGATGATGGAGTCTATCACCTCCACTAACTGGTACAACTATCAATACGGTACTTGTATCTATAACACCATCTATGAATCTGACTGGGGCTCTAAATCTAACATGGTAATACCACCACAGATATTTGTAGGCGGTGATTCGGAATCGGGCTCTATTGAAAAGGTTGGGAAAATAACATTCAATAAAGACCTTTCTGCTGGGAGTATGCCGGCCAACACGGCGGTTTCAGGCCAAACTCTAACAGCCCCTAACTTGTATGACTATGCTACGTCTGGAGGAGCCTACTCAGAAGGGCTTAAATTACAACCAATTGAGTTTAATATTGATGGTAACGCATCCAATATCACCTCATTGACGTATAATAGCTCTAAACCATTGATTAAACGTATTGGTGGAATTATCCATCTTACCGGAAGCTTCTATTTCTCGGTCAGTAACACTACCGCACAGGTCCAGCTCTATCTGCCCAATAAAACTTGGCTAGTACCTAAAGCAGTCGCACAGAACTTTATCCAACCAGCTACATATGTTCCGGCGTTTGTTAATAACGCATATACGCCTGTTTACATTCGAGTAGTAAGCGACGGCTATGGCGTAAGGCTAGCAGTATCTGCTCCTACCGGGGGATGGACGGCAGGTTCTAACTATCTGTTGCTAAGCGACTTCACCTATCTAGCGAATGTCAATGAATAAAAATCCCCCCCATTTAGGGGGATTTTTTTTATTTGGTTAAAATTTATTATACACTTAAGATGTAGACCTTACCATCTCATAGAGATAACCCGGTCAATCCCCGACAGCGTGGTAGTTGTAGAGGCAACTGACAGAGTAGTCCCGATTAGAACTGGTAACTAAGGAGTGACGGCCCAACCATCCGCCATAAACCTAAGGAGGTCAGAGTTAAGTAATTTTAATCGAAAGGATTTATTCAAAATGGCTACTATTGGCTATAATGAAAGCTACAATCAGACGGTTGTAACTGCACCTACCGCTCCTTCCACCTCTAGCGTGTTCGATTACGAGACTATGTTCCCATTGTATCGTGAAATCGTAAAGCGTGACTTGGTAGATGAGCCAACCCTTAAGATGGGACTCAGCTCTGCTCGTTCCTTCTTCACTGGTCAGTCTATTATCGACACCAGCACCCTTCTTGGCAACCTTAAATATGGCCAGGAAATTATTGTAAACATTAAGAAAGACCAGAACCCATTCTCTCTCTTCCAGAAAGATGCTCTTGAGTACGCCGCTAACGACAACGATAGCTGCCACAACCACGTAGTCCTCAACTGTACGGTTCCTTGTATCAATACTTTGCCAAGCTTTGAACAGCTTCGCTTCCGCTTTGATACTGAGTATGCCTACGGTGTGCGTGTCTGCGACAAGAACCGTGACTTCTGGGATGAAGAGTTCTTCACCACTCAGTACGCTCTGTCTCGCAGGGCTTATGAGTTTGGCCGTGAGGTAGACCTCTGGAACCTCGTCATTGACGGTCTTATCGCTGCTCCAGCAACCACTGTTGACGCTGCTATCGCCGATGTCCACCCAACTCACTACTGGGCAAACCAAGGCTCTGTTGCCACTAACGCTCGCTGCGTTGTCCCTGAGGCAGTACGCTACCTCGACAACAGCTTTGCCAACATCGCTCCAAAGGTATTCGTAACTGAAGAGTTCGTGACTGAGCTTATCCGCTCTGTAGAAACCATCTACAACACCAACTTCGGCAACGTGAAGATTAACACCTTCGAGCAGTGGGACTTCCCAGGCTATCGCTTGGCAGACCGTGCTAGAGAGATTCTTGGTATCGACATCCCTGTTGTAATCCTTGAGCGCTCTCCTTGGATGACTGTCGGTGCTTCTGGCTCTGGCTCTGGCGCAACTCCATTCTCCACTCAGTACCCACTCTGGAGCTCTGATGGTGAGAAGCAGTATGTTGCAATCCTCGACCCACGTGTAGGCTATAGCTTCGAGAAAGATGGCTACCACCTAGACATCAAGCCGTATGACTGCGACAAGCTCTACGCTGGTATGATTGATACCATCTACACTGGCTCTGGGATTACCTTCCCAATCTACGGGCTTGTGATTGAGATGGACGGTTTTAGCTATTGCTAATCGCATATCGTGTAAGACAAAAAACCTCCTCCGGGAGGTTTTTTGTTAAAGCATTGCATTAAATATAGCCTGTGCTATAATGAATATGTAGGCTATAGACTATGCACATTAAAAACTTTGCGAAGAAAGGGGGCTTCACTATGTATATCTGTATTGAGTTTGATGGAAAAGTTGAGCCGATTGAACTCGCTGAAAAAGTGAGCAACTACGGCGTGACAATCGCCAAGATTGAAAACAAGGTTTTTATGTACGGCGACCACTTCAGCGCAACAGAGATAGCCGATATCGTAGCGATTAGTGGTGATTATTACTACTATTCTATGAATATCGACCAGGATAGGGGGTGGCGTGAGTGAGCAAAAGAAAAAGGCATAGAGCGGTTATAAATTATGGCGCTCTAAACTATCACCACCTTTTGTTTCAAGGTAGGCATTGGAAAAACGGCTTTGCCAAGTTATTAAGGGAACACCCTTATATGGGCAAAATGATTCCAATGAATACACTACACAGGCTTATTCACTCTAAAATCCACGATATACCGACACCGAACGGCAAGGAATGTAGGCTCGCATACGAGCGAATTTGCCAGTTAGAGGCTAAGGGCGAGATTGATGTTATCAATGATAGCATTGAGAAACGCTTGACGCTTCTGATTGACTTATGGAAAGACGCTTGTCCGGCTACGGTGGAGATATTAAGATGGCAGAGGGATATAGTAGCAAAGTTTTACGGGGAGTCTTGATACTCCCCTTTTTCCTAGATATCGGAGTAGCGTAATGGTAGCGTAACCGTCTCCAAAGCGGTTGGTCTGGGTTCAAATCCTAGCTCCGGTGCCATAAAATGTTATAATAATAATATGAATACTGCAGACTTAGATATAGTTTACTTTGTTAAGGATGGGTTCTTTAAGAACGAGGAGCTGAGATACTCATTGAGGTCAGTAGCAAAGAATATGCCACATAGGAAAGTGTGGATTTTTGGTGGAGCTCCAGTGAATATACTACCAGATGTCCGCATTAAAACAAAGCAAGAGGGGAGAACTAAGTGGGATAAAGTAAGAGCCATGTTCCTGCTTGCCTGTAATAGCAAAGACCTGACAGACGATTTTATCCTGTTCAATGATGACTTCTTCATAATGAAGCCCACCGATAAGATTGAGCCTGTTTATAGATGCCCCTTAGATAAACATATCGAAATCCTTGAAAAATTTCGCCCTACTGAATACTCTAGGTTGCTTAGAGATTGTCTTAACACCCTAAAGGGGAAAGGAGTTAAACAGCCACTCTCGTATGAGCTACACACTCCTTTTATCTTTAATAAAGAAAAACTCAAAAAGATATTGGATGAGTTTCCAGACCAACATTGCACTCGAACAATATATGGCAACATATATGGCATTGGCGGAGAGCGTATGAACGATATCAAGATGTTTACAGACAAACCAGAATTTGATTATAAAAAATCTCAATTCTTATCTACTGACGACAGTATGGTAAACATAAATAATGACGCTTGGAGATATATCAGAGATAGTTTCAAAAATAAAAGCGAGTTTGAAATATACTAGACAAAAAGAAAAATATAGAGTATAATACAATGAAAGACATCTACGGTTCTATGTAGTCTCCTGAACCGATTAGATGTCTTTTTCTTCTCTGTCGCTCGAGCACGCCTCGCAGTCTGAGAGGTCAACGCCTAAGGCTCCCTCTAGGAGTTCGTCCACATAGTCATCTAGTTCTTTGAGCTCAAGAGAATCTCCCTCGCATACCTCATATGCCAACTGCCTTATGCAAGCGGCTACCTTAGTCAAGCACCAATCTGGGTTCTTGAGTTCCCCAAAATGTTTTCTCATATAATCTCTACGAAGTCTCTGTGCTTCTTTCGCCAATAGAAGATATCTCTTAGATTCACTATCATCCTCTTCTCTCCATACCGCCACGGCAGACCTTACGGCGTGGCGACGTGCATGGCAAAGCTCGCCAATCAAGGCTATTTTATCCGAAATACCTGCTTTTGAGTGGTCAAATTTTTCTTGCTCTTGCTTACTTTTCATAGTATAATTATAGCATAAAGGAGGACTCAATGGAAAACGAGTTTATTGAAAAAGCGGCTCCCGCAATCGTCGTAGGCGACGATGGCGAGCTCGTTGGTTTTGAGGGGGAAAAATAATGGAAGCTCTCATAAAGGTATGTGAGGCCGTGCTGGGGCAGTTTGTCTGCTTCGATAACGATATTTATCGTGGACAGTGCACTAGGCTTCCTAAATACGTGCTCATTATGTGCGGAGTAGAGTGGCCAGGGAATACCGGAGACGGCAAAAAAGTGGTCGACACGGTGGTCGAAATGGGCGGTTACTATATGTCCGAAGAGGAAAGCGAGAGCAAGGGATATCGCATCTGTTCTTGTGATGTTGACGGAATCGACACTGGACATACTTATCTGCAGATTAAAATTAACGGTAAGTGGGTGACATATGAGCAGAACGTCAAGCGTGACGGCGTGACCAGTGCCGATTTTGGTGCAGGGACAGTATATTCTGTCAGTAAGACTGTTCAACCTGGCAATTGGCGCAAGGACGTGCGTTATGCTGGGCATCCGTCTATAGACCTGGTGATTGAAGCTAACACGCCGAAACCAGAGCCAACTCCAGAACCGTTGCCGACTCCTCCAACCACAGGTGGGTTTATGGTGGGCGAGAAGGTCTCTCTAAAGAAGTACGTAGACTACAATGGCGCTCTCTTGATGAAGACACGTGACTATTACTACATCAGCGAAATTAACGGCGACAGAGCCGTTCTAAACGCAGATGCCGTAGATGGGCCAGTATACTGTGCCGCCAACACGAATAACCTCATCGGCGCAGAAAGCGATGAAGACGACAATATCTCGGTCGGTGATAAGGTTCTGCCAATAGATTTTGTAGATTATGACGGAACCCCACTCAAGCAGACTCGTGACTACTATTACGTAATGCAAATCAATGGTGATAGAGCAGTTCTCACGGCGGATTCAGTGGACGGAACTGTTTATGCAGCAATCAATATCAATAATTTAAGAAAGGTTTAATTATGAAATTTCCAGTATTACCAACAAAGCTTTATGAATTCTTAAGGTGGCTCGTATGGACAGTCCTTCCTGATACAGGGGTGTTTTTAGGGGTATTGAATGCGGCTTGGGGATGGAATCTGCCTATGGAACCAATCTTGGCTACTCTTGGTGGAACGGAAGCGTTCCTAGGCGCAGTGCTAGGCATCTCTAAGCTCGTGAATGATAAGAGGCTTGAGAAAGAGAGCCAGTGATGAAAGATATTAAATGGGAAAAACTACCTAAGCCAACCATCGCTTTTACCGTGCGTGCTGCAAATATGGCAGACTTAACCAATGGTTGCACTGTTAGACAGTATCTAGCCAATACTCGTATCGACCTCACAGAAAAATGTGTGACCGAAAAAGGGACTTATTATCGCACCGAGACTGCAGCTAAGAACAACCTCAACTGGGCATTTGAGGCTAATGCGTTTGGTTTGCCCAATGATTTTGCTCCGTCAGCACCTGTAAACCCATCTCTCAACTCTTTTCCCTTGGCCTCACCTAAAAAAGCCGGGATTAAAAAACAAAAAGATACCCCAAAAGACTCTACTCCTAAGGACGGAGAGGAGAAGAGAAAAAAGAGCCTTCTAAAGCGGCTATTCCGCAAATAAGGCTCTCCAAGCTCTCGACAAAAAGCACCTAGTAAGTAGGTGCTTTTTTCTATTGCAACGAGTTCAAGTGTGCTATCTGGTCTTGAATATCCTTAATACTATTGAAATTCTTTAGTATATTGTTTCTAAGCGTGTCTAGACCGGTCTGATACGAGCTATATATCTTTGCTTGAGCTGGTTGATAAGTTTGTGCCTCGTATTGAATCTTGCTTCTTTCTGGGAAGTTAGAGTATAACATACCAGATTTATTGGCACCGCTCATAATAGTGGACTGCGTATTGAGCCTCTGCTGGTTGAGATTCTGGAGGTCAGTTTCTTTCTGCCTGCTCAGATTCTCTCTGTAGTTCTTATAGAACTCATCTAGTTCATCGTTACTAAGCATCTGCGTCCTTTCCTATTTTATTCATATTATACCACTTATTGTCGTGAAGTATAGATGGTGGTATTCCCATTTCCGTAGGTGCACCAATAGTCCTCATCTCAAGGAATTTAGTGCCATCATAAACGTGGCTATTCCCTGTCGGTCTGTTGTGGCTCTGCCAAACAGAGTTATCCCTAGTTGCTCCTGGTCTATAGTCTGGTGGTAAGATATTCCTAAACTGAGCTCCCATCCAGATAACATCAGTCCATTGTTCTGGGGTGTCAGTGATATCGACCACTGTAACGCTAGGCTCTTCATTCCCACCAGACAGTGGCGGTATTACGAAAGAGGTAGTTTCAGTATAGATATTAGAGTCTAGTGTTCTCTCAGTGCCGACCTGGTCGTCGTAAATCATAATTCTAGGTTGCTGTTGGCTTAGGTCTTGCGTAAAAAACAACATCGTGCGTGCAGGCAAATTGTCGCAAAGACCTTGTCTGCTATCTCTCACGATTGGACCAATCGAGGTGGTCAGCGTAACGGTCAGATTATTATATGTATCAACCGATGTGCTCCATGTCTGGTCTATCATAACAAGAACTCTAGTAGCATTAGCGTCTGTATACTCACCACCCACCATGTTATTGGCATCGTGGAAATAATAGCCTTTTGATACGGTGATTGGTGGATTATCTACATTAAGGGTCATCCAATCGTCATATTGCCCAGCCGTAGCGCCAGTAGTTAGATGGGAGTTAGCCGGTACAAAACTTTCGACGTCGGTCCACAATTTAACTTGATATTGCTTAGCCATACAACTCCTTAACCTGCTGGGTTTGGATACAAATCAGTTGCTGCGTCGAGCTGATTACGAACCGTATCGACTGTTGGGTTAAAGTTGCTCGTGCCGGTAGTAGGCTCAATAATAATCTGTAATGCATTCAAACGGGAGGCTGGATATAGTGGTGCGTCTAGGACTGCCTCATTGTCTGGGACTTTCTGGCCATCTTTAGCGCACGAATAGTAGTTAGGATAAGACGTCTCAGTGCGTACACGATATTCGTGATATAGAGAGGCTTCCTTGCCCTTAGGAACGATAAATGTGAGGCTTCCTCTAAGCGACTGCGTCCCCCATGGGATAGCATTCCCACTAGACATCCTGCCACAGAACCCCTGTAAGATAGAGCCTTCTCTTGTGATGTTTGCCGCTACGCCGTCTATTTTAGGCACTACAATAGAGCGGAAGTTATAGTTAGGGGCGTATTGGCTCACAATCGCTTGAATGCCATAGTTGACCGTCACCTTCAGTGCATACTTACCAAACCATTGCGACGCATTCTGCGCTAGATATAGGTTAATAGTGTCGTTATAGACTCCATAATACCAAGGGTAGTCTGGGTCGTCTGGGACGGAATCGCGTATGTAATCAATAGCAGTGGTGTTTGGAGCTACCACCGGTAAATATTTTTCTTCAATCAGGCCACAGTCGGTCTTAGCTAGCACTTTGTAGTTGCCGTCCGTATCTGGGGTGAGAGATTCTTCTGCGTCTGGGATATGGTATTTTTCCCAACGAGCATCCTTAGGAGTACAAATGCCGCCGCACTCGGAGCAATATGGGTGGAAAATCATCATATCTCCACTGTCGGCATTCGTTACGTCTACATCCCTTAGGCTTTCTAGATTGATAAGAGAACCTAGTTGTGAGCCAGTGATGATATCTTCGTGCTTTTCTGAGTTGTAATTAAGGCTAGCCGTTGAATAGCTAGTAGAAAGGGTTGTGTCTGTCTCATTACCCTTTGGAATCTTTACCCTCGTAGTGGCTCCGTTGATGGTCACATTCCAGATACTTGGGTCGTATGGATTGGCGTTGATATCAAAATCGCATCCGTATCTAGCTGGGCGACATCCGCCATCACAGGGGTTAGAGTTACATTTATCACAATACTTGTTCATATCTTAATTATATAAAGTATTTGCTATAAAATAGAAAAAATTATACTCTATCTCTTTTTTCCATATTGTCCTTCGGGGTAAGCATTTGAAGGTTTGTATAATGGCATAATTTTTTTATATCTTCTTCGGTCTTGGCGGTTGCGAGTGGTATAATATGGTCTATATGATAAGGCTCGCCGTTCCACCCTGTGCCATAGTTTTTTCTCCAAGTTTCAAACAGATATTTGCATAAAAAATCCAAATCACATCCCACAATATCAACAGTCCGAGAGGACTTATGATGCCCTTTAGTCCTAAAAGCATATCTAAGCATATTTCTAGTTTGCTCTTTCATTTTGAAGAATGGGTCAGAGTGTAACCTTTTTATACGATTTTCGTTGATTTTTTCTTTATTCTCTTCTCTATACTTTTTAGCGGATTCTTTTATCTGCTCTCGATGAGAATTTCTATATTTATCTTTCCAAATCTTGGCTTTATCTTTATTTCTATGATAATATTCTCTTCGTTGCTCTCTGATATGGGCAATATTTTTTCTGCGGTATTCTCTATTGTACTCTCTGATATGCTCTGCATTATTTTTTCGGTATTGAAGTATATGCGCTTTTGTTTCTGGGGTAGAGTTATATTTTTTGTTATGGAGCCGTCTCCTTTCGATATTGTCTATATAATATTTTCGGTGTTTTTCCCTTTGCCTATCTTTGTTTCTCTCATACCAATTAGCTTGTATTTCTTTTATTTTAGATTTATTTTTTTTGTTATACTCTCTGTGCTTCGACAATATTTTTTCTTTATTACGTAAATAGTATTTTTTTTGGCCTTCATTCACACATTCTTTACACCAGTTGCATAAGCCATCTTTCATACAACAATTTTTTGAAAAGTTAGAAAGAGGCTGTTCTATTTTGCATTTTGAACAAGTTTTCGTTGAAATCATACATAAATTGTAGCATTTTTTTGCTTTATCACAAATATTTTATATAATAAAAGTATGATTTTGCAGACATTTTATTATAATAAGGGGGAATATGGAAAATAATACATGGGTGCCGTGGGACAACGATTTTTCGTACCCTATTCAGTGGTTATATGAATCCCAACCTGCTAGATGGGCATACCACAGATGGATATGGAGAGCTGCTCTAGCCGAACAGGGTAAGCCAAGTCGTAACACTTATCAAGATGAATTGCTGTCGAATCTAAAAAGGGCTGACGCCCTTACGCAAAAGAAATACTCCGACAAGTGTCGGCAAGTTCCAGAGGGGAAGTCTTTTGCATTGCGTAGAGCTATAGATAACATCGCAGCCCAGATGGCTGGCGGTGTAGACTCGTATGAATATCGTGTCAACGACCCCTATGGCATCATAGAACCTGACACAGAGGATTTGCTAGCCGCTAAATGCGAGCAGGACTATGTCGAAAACCGCCTTGAGCTCCTTGCTCCAGTATTTTCAGATGATATTCTGTGGCGTGGTATGGCTGCCGCTATTATCAAATACGACCCGAAACACGATAAGAACAAAGTAATGCGTATTAACCCAAAGAATGTCTGGTTTGATACCAAGTATTCTTCTACTGGGCAGGAGCGCTTCCGTGGTTACTCTACTATGATTTCTTGGAAGAAACTCAAGAAAATGGTCGAGGAAGACAGAGATAAGGTAAACCTTGATATTAAGGCTCCAGATACACCACTCGTGAAAAAAGAAGGGGGTAAAGAGGTTCTCGATAAAACCGCTAAGTTCTCTGGGCATAAGATTCGTTCTTTGAATGGTCTAGACATCTATGTTGATAGTCTTAACAAATTAGCCTCCTCTTCTCAGCTCGCATATAGTGCAACGGAGTTCCCAGAGTATGACCACGATTTGAAGCAATGTTACAACCTGGGTTGGTATCGTTCCCTAGCTACTAATCCAGAGAACCGGACCAACAACGGATACAACGGCGATGATGTAGAACTTACAGTAATCTATGACCTCTGCGAGAAGATTGAGTATAAGATTATCAACCGTAGATACGTAATATCTGCAAATGAGACTGCATTCAAGCGTAAGATACAGTTCAAATGGATTGACCCTAGAACCGGCTTAGAACAAGGTAGGCTAGATGATTGGTGCCTTGACTGTCCACTCAAGTTCGCCTTCTCTAAGCCAAATAATATGGACACTGCCCCACACCCGTGGAGTGTTGTATTTGACCTCTTGGATAGTCACGACGAACTCTGTGGGTGGAGAGCAAGGCGTGAGCACGTGTCTAAAATTCTCTCTATTCTTCGTATTGATACCAATGGTGCAGACGCAGAAAGCCTAGTTGGACTCATCAATATCATGGGTGGCATTTACGACGATTTACAAGGCGATGTTACCTCTCTTGTCTTTAATTACAACTACGACCCAATTGATTCCGAGATTGCCCACCTAGAAAATCAAATCCAACAAACATTGCACGCATATGACCAATTTGACGCTCTCCAGGCAATGGGCGACCGTGCATCTGCGGCTGAATCTGGTATGGCTACCTATGCCGTAGCGCAAGGCCTATCAGTCCACCAAAACGCATTGATGGCGCTATTCGCAGATATTGCAAGACAATGCATCGCAGATAGGGTAGCCTATTCCTCACGTCAGGAATTCCCAGTAGTAAATGATGGCAACTACCGTTCTATTACTATCCAGCAGATGGCTCTTTCTGCAGTTATCAACGTAAAGTCTAAACTAGCAAGCAAGATTGAACAGAAGCAAGCAGCCGTCAATGCGTTGTCTATGTTGGGTTCTATGGGGCAAGGAATTAACATCAGCAAGGCCGGTGCAGCGTTCCTGATGAAGACTGCTCTATATGACTTGATGCCACGTAAAATGGCAGAATCATTCGTTGACGACGCTGGCCCAAGCCAACAAGAATTGGCATTGGCACAGCAACAGGCACAAAATGACGCTATGGCGCTCCAACAGAACGCCCAGATGTATCAAGAGAACCCATTGCCGTATGAAGTAGACCAGGCGATGAAGACCGCATCTCCAGATGAAATTGATACCGCAATCCGTGAATTGGGCAATGAACAGCCTCAAGCTGGAGAAGAAAGCATCTCGGCTCTAGATATGACCAACCAGCCAGGTGGGTTCTCTGCCGACCTAGAGGGCATGACACCAGAGCTTGGTAGCGAAATGGCCAACGCCGCAGGTATATAAGCAGCATCAAAAAAAAGAGCCTAGAGGCTCTTTTTTTGTGGTTGTTAAGCGGATGTACGTGTTATGGTGTCGGAGCAGATATTAATTTTTTAAGGATAAGCTTTCCTAACTTGACGGTTCCAGTAGTATTCCATCTTACATAAATGGCGGTATTATTTTTAGTAGCAAATGGCACAATAATTCTACCGTTAATAGGCATAACACCCTGTGAGTATCCACCACTAGGCACAACAGCTTGTGCGAATGCAAGCGCTGAAACGCCAGATGGGAGCTCAACTTCCATATCCAGCAAATAAGACGAGTCCTCTTCTACTGCTAGTGAAAAACCACCATAGTCAGATGAGGAATGTGACAATTCTTTCTGGCCATCGGTAAATGTCTGTGTAAATGTACCACCACCTATTTGTGTTAAAGTTATATCATTTTTGCCATCAAAATACATTTCACAGTTATATCTATTAAAGCTATAGTCAACACTTAGTGCCACTATATTAGCATCAACAGCTGGGTTGCTTGTCGCTGTTGATGATATATTTCTAGGCACAACAATCACTTCACCGAGATATAATTTTGTTGCATACAATATACCGTTAGATGGATATACATATAGATTGCCAGCACATTTACCACCAATAATATTTATCATAGACGTAGTGGTATTCGATGCACTAATATCAATATTTGCTCCTCTAGTATATGAACCAATATTTTCGTAATAGCAGTTTATGAGCAATAAACTAGACTGGTACAAACGAATACAAGTCTCTTCGCCACTATAATTTGAAATATCACAGTTATTAAATTCAATGTTCTCACAGTTAGTCAAAGTGATACGACTGCTAAATGATACGAACCTACAAGAATTAAAAGCAATAGCATTTGTTTGATTACCTAATTCTAATGGTTGAATACAAGATTGTATGCGCACATCATTAAAAGAACAATCCCACATATACGTCGTGACAATACCTTTGTTGGCTTGATAGATTGTGATATCTGACATAACGCAATCAGCGCAACCGCCACCAGCTAATGTGCTGTCAAAGCTTATACCAATATTAGTGTTTAGACATTTAATGTACACGCTATGGATATTTATTCGGTTGGTATTTGTGATAGTTATAAAAGCGCCACTCCCATTCCATTGTATCGTTTGTTTGTACCCATAAATCTCTTTATCCCCAGAAGTAATGGTTATTCCTGTTGTAAATTTGTATTCATTATCTATACAAATTTTATTATACTCTGATAAAGCATATACAAGCACTGCAGAAGAATCAGGGTTGCTCGTAGAAGCTCCCAATTGAGACATTCTGATATCGTCTTTTACCATTAATTCAGCAACAAGATTGTCATCAGAAAGAGCGATTAACGACATCTCGTTTACTGTATCTGCGCCAGTAAGTATTCTTACCTTGTATTTAGCTCCACCTCCATCACCTTTAGCATAAAACCCATAGGTCTCAACAAATTCACCATCGGATAAGTCTTCGCTCAATTTCATATCCGCTACTGTGTCAAAAGCAATGATTGCTCCATCGGCAGACAGAGTCCCATCGCTGTCCACAGAGAGGCCGGAACCAGGCTTAACCATACCAATAGAGTAAGTAGTAGCAGGGACACCAGATAATTCGTTATAATTGAGGTCAAGACCAGTAAAGTCGGTTACAAAAAGTTTCGGCTGTAATTCAATTTGACTTACATCTATCGCCTTATCAGCAGTATAAAGTGTCATCGTGCCAAACAGGGCATTGCCTTCAAATTCAGCGGTATTTTCAACAGTTGTTATAGTCGCAACTGCTAGCGTGCACATCATCTTCTCTTCCTCTGGGATGTATCCAGCAGAAGCAATCTCGTATGCGTAGTTCTCCCCTCCATTAAATATGATATTGACTTTCCCTTTATTTAAGAAGAAATTATAGACGTCTTCAGCTGTATCTGCTCCAGACCAACTCGTATTCCCATCTGCAACAGTAATAACCATAGGGGCGTCAGCTAGATTGAGGTCAGCTGCACTTTTGTTGCCCCTTAGCGTCACCCCATTTATCTGCGGCAGATTAGTAGCTTCCTCATAATTTGTGATTCCGTTATTGAGCCTTGTCGGGACACCGTCTGAAGAATACAAGTAAGAATGGTTGTTGATTTCATATACCAACAACACATTGCGATATTTGCCAATCTCTGGTGGAACAGAAGTTTCATCCCCCATAGTCACTGGGATTACAACCTTGTGAAAAAGTATTGGGCACTCCTTTGGGTTGTTGATTTCAACTACTGCCTGAGTGAATTTATTAGGCTCACACGGAACCCCACCAGTAGGGAAACCAGAGCAAGCATTGCATTTGTCGTTTTTCATACCTTAATTATAACAAGTAGATATGTAAAATTACAAAAATTGCTTTACACCGACTTCTATCAATACACTTAGTAATGATGCTTGGCTACGGAAAGTCTTTGCTTTGACTTTAACTTGTACTGATTCTCTCTCAAGGCGTAGGTTCATAATCGAAAGCCTATATACTGAGAATAACTCGTGAATATCCTGAGATGGAAATGCCGTCTCAGATGGTTCACTCACTAGACTATTTCTCCAAACTGGCTCACGATATACTACGTCTTTTCCTCTCTCCTGGTAGAACGTCTGTTTATCTCCACTGACGGCTATCCAGAACCACCTATTGGCGTTTGCCAAAACCTTAACGTGGACTCGCTTGATAATAATGTCAGCAGCATTGCCGGGCAAGTTGAGATACTTCGTGTGGCGTTCAAACGTAATCGGACTATCGAACCTTCTCCAAGTATTTTCCGAGTAATGAAGCATAATTGCTGGGTAGTCTGGGTGAATCCCTACTAGGTCTTCTGATTCGTCAAAGCGTATATCACAGAACGGGACATCAACATCTTGGAACATAGGGTATGATTGATAGTTCATAGACTGGTCCCAGATTAGGCATTTATATTTCCCGTCCACCTTGTCAGTGTAGTTGAAATATAGCTTATTATTGCTGCCCCACATCTTACGTGGTTTAGTCATATCTACTCTATCATAGTGGCTACTAACTGGCTGTGCGGCCGGGACATTATTCCACAAGTTGCCGGTGAATCTTCTCAGCCCCTCTTTCTGGTCAAAGGAATATACAATACCTTTGTAATTAACGATATCCCCTTGGCTTTGTACGCCAGCTGAATCAGTAAAGATACCGACTTGGGATGGCATAATATCTTCTAGCCCCGAAGATTTAGATGAGCCATAGGTCTGGTATAAGGTGAAACCGTTCTTCAGAGAAATCATAATTTGGTCATTGGCTACCTCTGTAAGGGCAGTGATTGGGTTAAGAGAGGTGTCGTATGGGCTACGGTTAGGAGCATAAAAACGGTATGGGAACTGCGTATAGTTTGGACCCTCTGCGTCAATAGCTGACATTTGGACTAGGTTAGGGTCGTTTCTGAAGCCGGCAAGATATAGACGGTTATTATTAAACATTATTAACGAGGCGGCGATGACTGGTCGTGCGTCTACGAACTCGATGCTCTCAATAGTCTTAGTTCCACCCTCGGTCACGGTGTAGATTACAGTAATTGTAGAGCCCTCACTCGGAGAACCACCTACGAGCGTGATACCGTAAGTCGACAGAGAAATCTCAGAGTCATTATATTCCCAATGCCCATTATGGTATGTAAACACATATGTTCCGCTCGTAGAGCCAAGGCTGGAGTTATACCAAGTTTCATTATCAATCTCGGCAGTCACATTATCGGCAGAGCCAACCCCGAATGGAGCAGAGCTTACCCACTCACCAATCTTAAACCTCTGGAGAGGAGAATAACCATCAACATAATATACCCAAGTGACCTTGTCTGTATCTGTAACCTGAGCAATATTGAGTTGCTCTACACGCCCATCTACCTTGATTCCGTCATCATTGATTATCTCGTTCATCTCTTTATCATAAATAAGAACTCTAGCCTCACCCTCCTTCTTCACACAGAAGATGTCATATCGGTATTTATTCAGAGATACGGTAGCACCAGTTTTAATGTTGTCTAGTCTATCGCAAGGAACGCTCTCCCAGTCAGAATATATAAGACCTAGCAATGGCATAGACGGCATTGGCTTGTAGGTGTATTTCTCATTTACTGGAACATTTTTCTCCTGTATCTTATAGATGCACTCGGAATGGTTGCCTTTGCCAGTTGCCGCAATCTCAATCTTGCGACCAGTATTAAACGGGTTAGAAGAGCGTTGTCCATCTCTGTCTAGCTCGTCCCAAATTTCCATACGGACATAGACTTTACCACGTGGGTTAGCGGTAGCAGAGATAGGGATAATTGAATACAGTTCCCTGTGTTCAAATATATCTTGAGAGATAGAACAGAGGTCAATAGCAGTCTCGTATTCTGGTATGCCATTTTCAGTAGATGAGATGTAGATAGACAATATGCCACTAGAGCCACCAGTATTTCTAAGCGTAATGGTATTGCCAACCAGCTTACCATCATAAGGCATTTCAAATCTGATTTGCTTGCCCTGCCACATTTCAATGGTAGTCTGAATGTCGGCATTGGTGAAGTCATCTGAGCGTTTATAATCATCTGGTAGAAGTAGCATTTTTACTCCCTGAACAGAGGAAGAGTTGCCTCTTTGAGAAACTAGATTATTCGCCAAAAATCTACCATTAATGTAATATGGAGAAGAATACGGAGAAGAGTTGATGTCGTCTGAAGTGGTGTCTAGGCCGTAATTTCTAGTAAGGTCGAAACCATCGTGGATACGACGAGAGGTTCTCCCAGGGACATCTGTCTGAGCGTATGAGCCAGCATATACGGTGTGATTAGTATAGTAAGAAGGAAACTTCCCCTTAGCTCTCGGATTATTTTGATAGCGCAGAGACATGAACTATACCTCCCCAAGGACTCTTATGTCGTTATCTCCCCAAGTCTTATGCAACGATTGAATCGCCTCAAGTACGAGCTTATTATCAAGGTAACTAGTAACGTCTGCGGCAAAGGCATAGTCGTCTGCTTCGTGCAGGTAATAAGCCTTCATCAAATCTAGGACAAGACGCTCGGCAATAGCAGATATCTCGATGTTGTCGTCCATACTTTTAGCCGGCTTAGGAAAGCCGTACGCAATATAATCTACGATTATTGGAATGTTAGAAGGCCTGTCTAAGACAAGTCGCACATTGTCGTCCTCGGTCTCAATAGTATAAGAGCAAGGCTTACCTGGTTTCTTGAGGTTTACCAGTCCGTTTTCCTTATAGAATTTCTCCACTGGCTTGTAGCACAGAGTGAGTTTACAAGGTTCTCCACCAGTAGATGTATAAAAATCTATAAGTGGCATTTCCGTAATGCGCCGAAACCCAGTGGCGTCACTTAGGGACCACTTATAATGGTTCTTAGCGTCAAGGTTGAATTGCTTATGTTTCGAGAATAGTTTTTCCAATCTAGGAACAAGAGGTAACTCGATGATGGCCCAGTTGTAAGCAGCAATGATAAACTCATCACTTATGTCAACCGTACCATCGCCTATACTAGTCCTAAGGGAATCAGCTAATTGTGATAACTTCATTTTCATAATTATATTATAACTTGTCTTTGGCATTATTTTTTATTTTTAGTATTATTGTCGGTATAATAGAATTATGAACGATTGTAAATTGAATAAAGCTTGCCCTAAAGACCCGTGTGGTTGCGCAGAACCGGTTTTTTCCGTAGAGGCTATGCCAGATGACCCTACGATTCTACGGTTTAATGTGAATGGCAAGTCTGTCTGGTACGATTTTTCACCAGTAGTTTCTAGTGCTGAAGCCAGAACAGCTCTCAATGTGAACTCGGTTGGCAGAACGCTTAACTATCTAGGTGAAAAGACCGAGAACACCATTACGGCTAATGAGTTAGGCTCTATTATTCATATGGCTGACCTCGGCGATATTGATGAAAACACTATTACGGACAATGGCATCTTAAACTATCGTGTGTCTTCTGACTGCCCAGCCGGATGCGAAGGCACGGCTAACAAGTGGGTGAGTACCAATCCTATCGAAGCTGGAACTCAATCACTAAGCTACATCCTAGGTTCTGATGCTGACGGGAAGATGTTTAGTCTGATGCCACCATCTAGCGCCAATACATTTTCATATCTATCTTGGGCGGCAGGGAATAAGGCTAAATGGGTTAAGCCACGACAGATTGCAGCAGTGACAAGCAATTATGCCCCACTTTATCTGGATAAAACCACCGGTGAAATTGTGGTGTTGAATGGAGGTTCCTAATGAGTACAATAGCTGATTTTAATCGCATCGAAGATTGTAACAAGATTGACCCATTATGCGTAGATGCGTATAGCGACCTAACAATAGACGGCACTAAGATTACCTCTTCCACTCCGTGGGGGACTGATACCATCGACATTAAGAACCCTATAATCGATAATCAATCACTCACCAAGCTTTCTCTCTCTCCTGATACTGCTCCTAATTGCTTAGTGTATGAACCAGAATACGGCGAGAACGATTGTATCCACGGCGATGACCTTTCCGAGATTATTTCAATGAGCAAGCTCAAAGACGTTGCGTCTAGCCCACAAATCAGTGATGGGGATATCTACATATATTCTGGCGGGGCGTTCGTCCCATTTGATATTACTACGGCTCTATACAACATCAACTCTGCCATTACAAATATCAATGCATCAATAAGTAATCTATCCAACAGAACTGCCACACTCGAAAATACTGCCACCGACCACGCTACTAGGATTCAGACTCTCGAAGGTAAAGTGCAAACAATTGAAACCACGCTCACCAAACCTACCGGTGCCCCTGTCGATTCCAAGGTCGTATGGGGGAATATCAACGTTTATGCAGACACCAACGCAGTTGTCGACTCCGGTGGTACTGCTACTACCCTCGATAAGACCCATGGTCTTTATACCCATGATACATCAACTAATGCTTACGGCGATGAGCTGTTTAGCTAGAAAGGAATAAAATGAATTGCGATAGTTGCAATAAACCATACACGGTAGAGCACGTCCTCGATACAGACATCGACGATTTAGCTACCATCCCAGATTACTTCATTGCTGTTAGGACTGTAGAGAATCCTTCCACCGGTGTAGTAATCGCAACCCCAGTAAGAGTGCCTGGAGCAAGAGTAATGCCAACTGGCAATCTTGCTAATGTCACCGCTATTACTACTAACAACGCTACGCTCGAAGTCCCAGAAAACCAAGTTCGTGGTGGATATATCGATGTCCAACCAGGTGGAAACATTGTGAGATTGGCTGGAACTAGTCATCCAGCGATGTTCTTGATGGTAGGAAAATACACTGACGCAAAGATGCTGATTCAAACTACGGGATTTCTAAACATCCCTGCAGGACATAACTATATCGTAGGGACTCAATACTATCTTGACGAAGTAGGTGCACCAACCACCGATTCTACTGTTACCGGACAGAAGCTTTTTATGCCGATTGATGACTACACGCTAAATGTTAATGGAGAATTCTAATATGGCCAAAGACAAAAACAAAGAAAAACTTTTCGATAAGTTTAGCAACAAAATGTCAAAAATAGCTGGACTTATCTCTGCAATTTTAATAATCGTTAGCTTCTCCACTGGCATTGTGTCGTGGTTCTCAAACCAAATCTCGAAGGACATATCCGATAGAATCGCTGCACTAGAAACAGAAGTGAAGGCAGCCAATGCCAGAACCGAAACCCAAATTACTAGGCTCGAATTACTTAATCTAATGCAAAACCAACCAGAGAATGTGGCAGAAATAGAGAAGGTGGCCAAGCATTATTTTAGGGACTTGGGTGGCGACTGGTATGCCACTGGTCTCTATAGTAAATGGTGCTCCCAATACGGTGGAGACCCAAAAATTGTAGCAGGAGTTGATTAATGACATTTCAGACTTTATACCCAGATGAGAAAGAAGACGGCGTAAAACGCCACTCTTCTATAGACCAGTTTGATGGCTTCTTATCCGTGTATAAAAAAGGCGGTTTGGCACCATTAGTCTTTGACCAACTAGACGGTATCACCTGTGAAACAATTAAGACGCACCCAGTGATAATTAGTTTCACAAATGATATTGGGTATACATTCCCAGAGGCTCATTGCACTTTTTCATCTGATAGGTTTATATATGTAGACAAAGAAGGCGTAGAGCAAAAACCTCTCTCGCACTGTTTTGGTGGGGAAGGAGAATTCTATGACACATTTATTAAAGAGTATAGTTTTGTTAATTTTAGCAATAATACCTCTCTTGGTGTTCACGATACCACCACGCTCAGGACAGGGCTAAGTTACGTCTTAGCAGACGAAAATCTCCCCCCAGAAGAATAATCAGAGCAGTCCCATTTCGTAAAGGATTGCTCTTATTTCTGCTCTTAGCCTATTTTTATCGAGTTTCGAATACATAAAGCTGGCCAATTTATCTAGGGCGTGCATATATTCCATCCTGTCCCTATTAGCCAATATACCCTCTATGATGCAATCAAGGAAACTCCCGCCTATATCCAAACTCCTAACTTCTTTCTGCACTTGAGTAGCTAAGAATTGGTTATCTGACAGCATCCGTATCACATCTGACGGACGATAATACCCAACTATATTGTGCGCTAAGATTTTGTATGGGTCGTCATATTCAAATAGATAATCTTCCATTACAGTCCCCATGAACTCTTATTACGGCGTGAACCACGCCTGCGTGAGTTTTCTTTCTTCGCTCGATTAGTATGTCTAGCAACCACCCTAAGATTAGACGAGCGATTATCTTGAGGGTTGGAGTTTTTGTGGTCAATCTCTTTGCCATCACCACGATGGACACGCCCTTCTGCTAAGGCTTGGCGACGAGCCTTGTTTCTCGCCGCCCTATCTTTCTTCGCCTTTTTAGAACTCTGGAATCGTGCTAGTTCATGTTTGATGCCAGCTGGGGTGCGTTTTTTTCCTATCCAATATTTACCCATTTATTCTCCTTGAATAGTCCCTAAGCGTGCCACGAGAATCACGCCTTACTGCCATTCTTTATCTCCCTACTGACTGCCTTTGAGCCTCGTAAGCCTTATATTCGCTCTCGGCCTTATCTTTGGTCATACCGTTGATGACGCCTTTGAAGATATCGAGCTCTTTTTCCTCGTCAGTTATAGCATTATGTTGAGCTACAACTTCATTCATACGAGTTTTACGAGCATCAGTGAACTCATTATATTTAGCTGCCATCTCTTTCATGGATGGGAGTTCACGGTATTCTTTCTCAATTTTGTCGGTAAGAAGCTGAAGCCTCCAGAGCTCAGTGACTACACGGTTGGCTTCCTGAACTGCCCACGCCCCAAGTAATGCCTCTTTCTCTTCGCTACCGTTTACCATGCCGCAAGCATTGTTGATTGCGTCGTAGACGAACCCTTCGCCCAACCTAGCTTTATAATCGCCTTTGGCATCATCTGGCAAGAGAGCGACACTCTCCTTGATGATTTTATTTGCTAATTTAATAGTTTCCATCTGGATACCTCGCTTATATTATGCCCCTATTATACATCAGAAAAGGGACTTGCGCAAGTCCCTAGTCCTAGACTGGTGCGACCAGCCTCCCCGTAGGTGCGACCTACGGCTACTGACCTTAGTATAGCACTGCTATTTATAAAAAGCAACCACTCTTCCAATCAAATCGTAGTCGATATCGTCAGCGATAGCTTGGCCGCTGTCAATCTTCTTTTTTAGGTCATTTGCTATACCGACTGCGCTTCTGACTTGCCCATCATCAAGCAGCGCATTGATTCGCATCACTCCAGACCTCACAGAAGCGTCACTACGTCCCGTTTGCTGCCCAAGTTGGTTACCATAGGCCTGTCGTATATAAGTAGCCGTGTAGCCCTTTCCTGTGCCTTCTAGAAGGGCATATTTGTCCAGCTCGGATAGAGCCTTAGACGAGTTAAGCACCTCATCTGGGGAGGTCGAGTTTACAACAATCTCTAGAGCTGGCAAGAAGTATTCCTGCATATATTGTTGCCTTCTCAGCTCTGCCCTTCCTCTCTCTCCTTGGCTTTTTAGGGCTACGACATCATCTTTAGCCCTATTGTAGGCCTTGCTCAATCCCTCTGCCCCGTGGCCGTCAATCACGGCATTGACAGCCATATTCACTGCATACGATGCTCCTTTAGGGAATGACTTTTGACTCACATCATAAATGCGGTCTTGAGTTTGCTGATAAATATCCACAGGCTCTGGGGAACGCTCAATTTCGCTCATTTCGGCTTTGCGTTTTTTTTGCCTGTCCACTATACCTTTAGCATCAAAGTCTTCATAAAGCTTTGCTCTAATTTCTTCTATATCCATTATTCTCCTCCTCTCACCAAGTTCTCTGGGCGAGAAATATAATTACTTTCAGTGTATCCTGTACGTAGCCCGAATAAGTCCTTAATGTAAGGTCTCACGAAGGCTCTTTGTTTAGAAGCGTTGTGAGCCAACGACACATTCTTACCATATTTGCTCTTCATATAGCTACTCGGCACGAAGAACCACTCTTCAAGATAATCCAATACCGAACTATTAGTAAGAACATTCTGTGCTCCATAGCGCTTCACATAAGGAGCAATCGTTTCAATAATCTTGTCGTCGAACCGTAGCCCAATCTTGTCATACTCGTCCCAGTCCCCGACTTGGTAAGCTGCCTCTCGGTCATCATAGGCCTTAGAGCGCTCAGAGGCAAGATTATTCAAGTCCCCTTCGATAAGGTTGCGAAGACCAATTTGATACTCCATACCACGACCTTGCACAGTATTAAAGAAGGCCTGTTCTCCATATGGCGAATAGTAATGCCATTTACCGCTAGAGTCTTTGTACACATTCTTGGTCTGGTCATAGTACTTATCAAGAATATTTGCAGAATATCCGGTCGCCTCATTATTAGCCTGTTTTTTGGCGAGGTCTCTATAATATGATTCTGCTGAACCAGACATTGCGATACTGTCATCATCTGCGAAATTGAAGAGGTACCAAATCCTATTTGCTTGAGATTTGGAAAGTCCGCCAGCAATTTCATAGGCATCTATGTATTTGTCAACGAAGTTTCCGACCTTCATAGCAAAATCTTGTTTGACTTTGCGATATTCTTCTTGAAGCTCAGCCAATCTGGTGCCAGATGCCAAACTAATCTGTTGGTTTATGCTGGATAACTTGTTTCTCAGTTTATTCTTTTCCATGGTGAGTTGGTTAATGCCATCGTTAAAGGCATAATCAACCTGTGTGGAATCCATACCGGTGAATGACTTGAATGTAGCGTCCACAAAATCTTTACCGCCTTGAGCATCTTCAGGAGCCCCAGAAACTTTATCTAGCCAGTTGACCACATACTGCCCCACATTACCGCCCAAATCTGAAACAACTTGTTGCAATCTCCATTGTTCAATCCCCAAAGCATTAGAAATTGTTCTAAGCAACTGTGAATTTTTACCTATAGTAGTAAAATCCCCGGCAGTAGGATTATAGTTGCCATATTCGGCTAAGGTATCTGCAGTGACTTCAACTTGAGAACCGTAGTACATATTACGCCCTGATGCTTGAGTATAAGCAGCTTGCACTATAGTCGGGAGCACTTGGGCACCCAGTTTCTCTAGCCCTCTACCGAAATTAAAGGAATCACCCTCGGTAAACCCAGACAAATCGAATGGGGAAAGCTCGAGGAAGCCATTGACCATAATCTTGTAGAAATCCTCTGGGTCAACATTGTGCATAGTCTCTAGCCCTCTTCTCCAAGGGTAAATAATAGCAGCCACCGTTTCATCAAGAGGTATAGTTACTAGATTGCCGTTGCCAAGAGAAAGAATTATATTATTTTCTCGGTCATATTCTGATAGATTATAATAATTTTTTCTAGACCGCTCGTCAGACAACACCCTAGAAAGTTCCATCATATACGCAGCACCAAACATAAACATTCGACTACTCACACCGATAGGGTCTTTCAAAAAGGCAATTTTCGTAGACTCGATACTAGAGAACCTTTGACTAAGGTATGGCACATAGGAAGCAATCTCGCTGATGAACGTCCCTCTGCGCATAAAGTTCACTGTGTTTTCTCGACCTGCATTCACACCAGCTTCGTATGCGTTACTAAGCCTCGCTTCGTAACTTAGACCTTCACCGCCTCGCATATAAGCCCTCATAAACGCACTCGCGCCAGCCCTATCACGAGTAATCCCTTCCGCCCAGTTCATAGGAGCTTCAAGAAGCCCTTTCTTATCGTGCACGAGATTCCAAACGAACTTAACACCACGATTATCTCCAGTAGCTTTAGACGAACCTACGAGCTTCTTGGTGGCATTGGTCCTTCTTCCATTGATAGCCTCGTTGTAAGTTGCCCCACTAGAAATTTCCTGAGCAGCCTTAAGAGTATTAAGAGCATTTGCTATTTGTTCGTCCGTATCGCCCATCGCTCTAGCCATCTTGGTGAACATTTGAGTGAAACCAAATGGGCTATTGTCAAAGAACCAGTAGTCAGTCCCGCCACTCATTATGCCATTGCGGATGGTATCACGCAAAAGGTTTGGAAGAACACGAGTCGGGTCGATACCGGTAGTAAGTAAGCGTTTAATATTGGCCGCCTCTTTGAAGAATTCCGTGATAGCTCTACGGTCAGCGACATTCTTAGTGGTCATTTCTGCAGCTATCTCTTGGGCTAGTTTGCCTTTAATGTAAAAAGAAGCGTCCTGATTATTCTCGGTATAAGCAATCTTATACGCCCCAGTGATGTTCGTTCCCTCGTCGTCTTCATACATCATTCCATAATCGCCAGACAACTGAGCCTTGAAGTTTTTCACGGTCTGGTTCACGATAGCGTTTTTCTGCTTTTCTGAATAATCCGGGTGTTCTTTATTTATACGATTTCTAGTATGTGCCCTCACTGCCGCTACCCCTTTGTTCATCACTTTAGTGTTTATCTTCTTGAGAGAAAGATAAGGGGCTACTTGAGCAACAGTTTTGGTGATATCATCTTTGAGAGCAATCAAATTTTCTGTAGAGAGAGAGTTGAGCCTTCCGTCTACCATCTTTGTATATTTGGAAGAAATCAAATAGTCTTCTACATCAACAGTAATGCCGTATTTCTTATAAGTTTTGTTAAAATATTCGCCGGCTGAGCGGATACGATTATCGATATCTGAACGAATCGTAACCTTTTGTTCTCGTATTTTGGCATCTAGATTTGCAATCTTTGTGATTCTTGCAGCTCTCTTGGCTAGGTCTTTTTCTGCATTATTTAGCTCGACTAATCTTTGGAGCTTCTTTTGCTCAACCATTAAATTGTCTATTACCTTGATGACGGCATCATTGTCTCCACTAGAGAGAAGTTTTTCTAGACCGGAAGCATATTTTTCTTGAGTTACCTCAGATTTCAAAAGCCTTTCTTTACTAGTAGCTACTCTGTCTATAACCTCGTTAATAATATCTTGAAATTCTGGAGTAGCACCTTTTGCTCCTCCGCCGACCAATTCAGCCCCGAGTCCCTCTATAGAAACTATCTGTTGCAGAGCTCCAGCCATCTCATTACGAGCTATATTATTGATGACATTATGGGTGTATGTGTACGCACTGAGAACTGGATTTTGGATACCTTCAACATCGTAAAGCCCTTCAGTTTCGTCAAATGTCCTGCCGACTTTGAGAGTAAGAGGAGTTTCAAACAGCCCGAATTTCTGACTTTTACCGCCCTTGCCCCACAGTGGTACATATTCAATCCCAAGCGTGCAGCCTCAATGTCTTTTACTTGTTTGCTAGTAGCAGCTCCAGATTTTACATAGCTTTCACCAACTTTCTTGAGAAAGCCTTTCATAGATTCCAATACATTATCTAACTGTTTTGCATTTTCACCTTGGAGTTTGTTAATGTATGGAAGATATTTTTCTTCCACTTTTTCCATAAGCTTAGCATCATTTTTAGCAGTCTGAGACCAAGCATCATATTCGGCTTTAGCAACAAGATATTCTATTTGAGCCTTCGAGAATTTAGCGTTTGGAGCAGCAGTAGCAACTGAATTTTGAAACTTTACATAAGAATCGCCTGTACCTTTAGCATAGGCATCCATCCTAATCATTTTAGTCGTGACTTCCTTAATACCAGCCTGAATACTTTGGAATTTATTAACAGCCGCAGCGTATAAATAGACATCACTTGTTTTATTGTAGGCCTGTTCTGCTAGGGTAGAAAGACCAGCTTTCTCATCGGTAAACTTCTTTCTAAGCCACATTACAATATTGTTTTCTTCAGCTTTGGCAATTTTACCAGCCAATACTGCACCCATCTCCTCTGACCAAGTCGGCATAGCCTGTTTTACAGCTGTTTCGGCTTCAGCCCTTAATTTATCGTAATTAGACTTAGCATTTTCATATTCTTGCTGTTTAGTCTTGAGCTCTGCGCTTTTAGCTTTGTATTCTTTGGTACCTTTCTTTAAGTCAGATACTTCATTCTTGGCGGCATTATACTCAATCTCAGCATTGGTGTATTGTTTCTGAGCATATTCTACCCCTTCCTTGTAAGGAGCGTACGCTGCATCTATCCTAAAATTGTCTAACTCGGTTCGTACAGAAGCCATCCCTGCTGGGCCATATTGCATCACTAAATCTAAAGCCAAATCAGCCCCAAATTCGTTCAGGAAGTCTTCCCCAGTTGGATTATTGCCAGCCAAAGCCTCAACAGCTTGTTTGCCAGCGTCAAATAGCAAATCTGATGTAGCGTTATACAGCAATTCACCCATAGAAAAGCCTAAAGCCTTCAAGTAGGGTCCGGCCGCAACTTGTGCTCCGCCAATAATCTGAGATACCGCATTGCCGCCATTGGCAATAGATTCTTTCGCAGCTTCTGCAGTTAATTGTGCCCCTCCGACTACTTCGCTAAGTTTGCCACCTCTAGCTGCAATATTTTCCAACATCTTATCCACGCCACGAGACACCGCCCCACCAATTTTACTGGCAAGTGGGCGCACGATACCATGCTCAATACCCTGCATTGCGAAATACGAAGTTAATGCTGAGGTTGCAGTGCTAATAAGTCTTGCCGCTGAGGCTGCCGCTGGGTCTTCCTGAAGCCCACGCTGGTCACTGATATGCATATTCCAAGGAGTAATAGCGTCCAGAGCATTGATTGCATCTACGACAGTTACACCACCAATCAAGGACCAGTTATTAAGCACAGAGATAATACTTTCTTGGTCTAACATCCCATGGTATTTATTTACTGTCTTTACTACAGCACCATTACCGTCCTTTTGGCCATTATCATATTTCTGGTCATTGTCATCCGCGGCATAAAGCAACTTAATCTCACTGAGTACATATACTTTATCATCTGGGTCAATATTCGGGTCATCCATCTTAGCGAACAAGTCTAACATATAGTCGCTTCTCTCGCCTAAATCCTTATTGTATACATTCTCAAGAACTTTTTGAGCGGCTTCAGTTACTACCTCTCCATTGCGATATACTTTAACATCGTAATCTCCGCCATCTTTTTCACTCATATAGGCGCCTATTTCATTAGTATAGGCATCTTCAATAGCAGCGTCAGAAGCATCTGGAATTTGGGATTTATAAGAATACATCGATTGCTCTCGGAATTTGAATTGGTTATTAGCATTATCAATATAAGAGCGTATTTCTTCAATGGCTTCGTTTGCGCCATCGCTATCTTTGGTAAGACCAGAGTAGCCTTTCTTAATAAGGTCCACCATTTCTTTATATTCATCAGTAGTTGCATATACTGGATTAACTTCTACCTTAAGTCTTCCGTCATCGCCAAAGAATACATTTGTGTCTTTAGAAAAAGCCTTTTGAATTTCTGAACCAGCAAATGCAGTATTCATATTGATAGCTTTAGAAGCGTCCGGAGTGAAGAAAATTCTGCCATTTTCATCAGTCGAAAGATTCCCGGCTAATTTCCATACGGCTCGGTCTTGAGATTTTTGCCATTCTTTCAGAGCATTTGAATAAGCCTTTTCCTGAGCCATTTGAGCGTTCGCCGAAATAACTCCGCCGATGGCCAGACCAGTAAGGAGGCCTGGGATAGCTCCTGCCATTGACGCTCCAAAAGCAGCCTTGCCGAGGGCAGCCCCTCCCACTGAACCAAGGGAAGAAGCAATCGGCTGTGCTAACCCCTCACCTGTGATACTATCCCTTGTAGGTTTAGCGTATAAAGTCTTATCTTCAGTGACTTTGTATTTGTTAAAAACATCTGTCGGAGAATTCGGTACAACATTTAATTTCCCATTATTATCATAATAATAGTCACCAATTCTAGCCTTTTCTGGGTCAGTTTCGTATTTTATTTGCGATTTAGCTAGCGGAGAAGTGTCGCCACCTATAACATCTATAACCCTGCCAGTCTCATCGTAGCGATAAATTGGAACTCCAAATGGATTGGTACTAATCCCAATATTCGGTTTTGCCCCTCTTTTAGTAAAATCGGTCTCGAAACTCTCTGCCATTATCGAACTCCTGCATATGGCGAATAGGTCCCTGGGCCTGCTGACTGTATGGCTGGATACCAAGCACCGCTTCTGTTTGGAATATTATCCAAATAAATATAATCCCTGCCGTTTACCGTAATAACATTTTCGTTGACTTGGTCACGCTTAAATTGAATTTTCCCTGGTCCAAACAATATGTCTTCCTGCGTAGGATTCCCTATTTGCCACCATTGGCCATTGGCGTCTTTATAATCTGACACATAATCGGTAACTGGATACAGTTTGCCGCTCTGGTATTCTCCATCAGTATAGACACTTACCTCTTGAGTTTCATCTTCGCCGGGATTAGTGTCGAGCTCAAGGGTTTTGTATCCTTCACCTCCTCCTCCACTAGTGCTTACTGGTGTATTGGCCTTGGTGTGCTCTCTTCTTTGATAATCACGATATGCTTCATTATAGCGTTTCTTCCATATAGCTTGCTCATTAGCCAAGGCTTGGCTCAGAGCTGCTGCCTGAGCTGTAGTTCTAAGGTTTTGAGTTAGAGCATTAGCTCTCGGAGTTTGATATCTGCTCGAAAAATAAGAACCAGCACCGGTCAAACCACCAAGATTGCTTGGGGTAGTAGTGCCGAGAGCTTCAGTCTGAGCAGTTATCTCTTGCCCGTGAGCTCCCTGGGTTTCTCTCAATTTGTCTATGAATGTCTCAGTTTGAGCAGGTTGCAAGCTAGGCTCAACATAAGCCCTAGACTCGAACTCATTGTACTCATTTGAAGGCAGTAAGTATTCGTTATTCATACTTTATATTATACATTAAAATAATCTGTTAGTAAAAAAACAAAAAAGCTACCCGTTATAATTGAGAAAATATATTTTCCAGTAAAAGTTTCGATGAAGAAACAAACAATGAAAAGATAACATCAATAGCGTTGTTATGCCATACACTAATAAAATAAGATGTCGGGTAGCTTTTTCAGTTTTGATAAGTACTTCTCCTGGTATATACCAAGAAACTAATTATAGTGTATCACGCTATTACTTTTTTTGCAAGCGATTTACTGCATCTATTAGTTGGTTTATGATTGTAGCAACCTGTTCAGGCTGTTGCTTAATCTGGTCTGGCCTTATTCTAGGAATTAGCATTCTCCCTCCATTATATCTTTGAGTTCATCCTCATAATAATACGGCACGAAACTAGCGCCACAATACATTTGCTCGTCTGGTCTTATAATATAAACTGGCTTACTCTTAAGTGGCATTATTTACCTTCTTTTACGTTTACCGGCACTCCATCACGGCTATAGATATATACAGCACCATTAGCCTCATATTTAACGATGGCATTGCTGTATTCACCGTTTTTCGGGGCAACTGGAGAGGTCGGACTATCATCGCCAAGAGAGGATGGGATAGAAAAGAAAGTCAGCCCTTCTGGAGCTTTTCCCTTACAATTAACTTTCTCGCAAGGCTTCGTCCAATGTGATAAATTAAAATCTTGTTCCATACTTATATTATACATTGTAATCAATCAAAGATAAAAAATACACCGCCTCGCAGTTTGGTGACGGTGTATTTTCAGAATTATTTAGGTGCGTAACTTGAGTATATCACAACTACCTATTTTTTGTCAACTTTTCCCTTAGTTTTAATAAACTTTTCTGCCTCTTCAATCAGTGGGTGACTCTGCCCAACTCTCTTTAGCTGAATGTCTTGTGCTAGGACACGGTAGGCATCCTGTAGATTGGTAATCTTATCGCCAGACACCTGAACATATTCTACGGTTGGGGCATTAGACATATTTGGCTCAGAGCTGGTTGGCTGTGCTGGGACAGTTTGTGCCTTGAGGTCTAAATACATCCTCACCTTTTGGTCGTTAATAGACCCGTCTGGATTGGTTGCATTGATACCAAATGCGGCCATCTCTTTGAGATAATCACCATTAGCGATACCCTTGGCGATTGGAGCATACTTCTCCTCACTAGCTAGCGATTGAAAATACTGCTTAGCCATAAACTCTTGAGCAGTGATTGAACCCTCAGGAGTTTTGTATACTGGTTGCTGCTCTACCGGCTGGGCCTGTGGTTGTGAGGTGGGTTCAGTATTTTTAATTTCTGGAGTCAGAGCTGGTTGTGGATTACTAATGTCTGTTTTCATCTTGCTAAAAGCCGACTCAAATTTACCATTTGCTTCGACAAATTTTTGGAATTTGCTTAGCGTCTCGGCATCTGTGCCGAAAAACTTAGCTACCTGTTCGGCATTTATTTCTGGAGCCTCCGATTTTATAGGCTCAGTTGGTGCAGTCTGTGGAACTGCTTCAGTCCCCTGTGGGGCTGCTTCTGGAATATTTTCCATCAGTGTCCTTTCTTGTTAATTGTTAATTTCATTTTACAACAAATTCTTCCCAATGTAAACCTTTTGTAGACGATTGTTCCCCACGCAGATGCTTATACAAATCTTTCCTGTCTATATTCTTGACACGACATGCTTCTCTCTTACTGTGAAAAATTTCCCCAGTTTCAAGACACTTAATCTGCTGCCCTTTAATGCCAAAAGCTTTTGGCTCCCTATTTCCTAATACCCTAACGTAGTGTATGCAATTTTCGCTATTAGTGACCCATTCTAAATTTTCAACTCTGTTATCATTCTTTTTGCCGTTTTTATGATTTACTTGTGGCTTATTTTCTGGATTCGGGATGAACGCTTCTGCGACCAACCTATGGACATTTTCAGTCTTTGACACCCCATCTTTGCAGAGAACTACTATTTTGTACGCTGTTCTGTCTATGTTATTACGATAGCTCCCATTACCTTGAGATAATATCCCACATCTTGTGCCCCTTCCACACCTCACTCTTCTTATATTGCCACAGTTGCTTACCTCATACCACCCTTCATAACCAACTACTGGTCTCCACTCTTCTGGCATATCTATATCCTTCCTCGGCCACGCTAGTTTAAGGAAGGATAGGTGGGCGTGGCCGCACCACCTATACCTACTAATAGTATATCACTGCCTTGCGACTTTGCGCAAGTCGTTCAGGTTTTTGATAATTTTCAAAACTGCGGCATACTGCGCTAAGGCTGGGGCGATAGCCCCTAACTCCATTAGGTTTTGTTTATTAACTGAATCTTCCAAAGTTTTATTCGCACTCTTTAAGCCATCATACAAGAACTCGATTATCTCGTCCATATCATGGTTCTTGACTATATCTTCAGCTATATTTATCATTTTACCTTCTTTCCAGCCCGGCGCTGACTAGCACGAATCGCTATACCCTGCTTCACGGCCTTTGCTTTAGATTTATATACTTTCCCGGTACTTCCATAACGGAATCCACCTGATTTTAACTTTCTGACTGGCATTTTGCCTCCTTTCCTTTTAATTTTACCACGCCACAGCGAATCCACTGTGCTTTCTTCCTTCTATATCTCGTAAGTCTAGACTCCCTGCATAGATAAACAGTGCCGCAATATCGTCATCGTGTTTGCCACGACGAGCATTCATCCTTACGTACTGTGAACCATCCTGTCGTGTCTTTACCTGCTTGATATAGCTTCTCAATTCTTCTAGAGTATAAGCGTCGTGGATAATAATCGTGCCTCTATCTAGCATAGCCGATAGAGAATCTATAAATTTCTCTTTTGTGCTTACAGTGGTTCTAAGCCCTGGCGACCTGTCGTTCTTGTTAGACTTTGAAGCGTAATACCATCTGTAATATCTCCTAGCGTTTACTGCCACGATAAAACCATTACTTACATTGATTTCTGGGCACAGTTCGGCCTTATTGTATATTGTACCGATTGATACTGCCCAGTCTGCATAATCCTCGTCCTGCAGTCCTTTATCTCTAAAAACTGCGACTTGTTCATTATTAGTCCTGTCCATCACCTGCATCACGAAATTGTCCGATTCTGCGCTCTGAGCGGTGATTGGGTCGATGGCGATACGATATTGATGGCCATAGATAGGAGCCTTAAAAATGGTGAACGGAGAGACGTCAGTTTCCTGAGCCTCTACCTTATTAGTAGAATTATCTGTCAATATGCGATATTTCTTCCCAGGAAGGATATTCTCTTCCTGTTTTTTAATCGAGTCCTCGTTAAACACCATCCTGTCTGATGTCATATTGATGATGTCGTCGATACTAGATGGAAACTCGTAGCGCATCTTGCTCGTACGGAGAGCACGCGTATGATACCAGCCGATTTTATCAAACCACTCTTCTCTAGGAATGCCCCACTTCTGCATCTCTGGAATGATGACGTCCCTATCATACTCGGTCAACTTGTCCTCTGTGAGACCAAGCCCGTCTCCTTCTCTTCCATACACTAAGAACCAGGGGATAAACACCAGTTCGATTTCGTCTGGATTTTCTAGGGCAAGTTTAATCTTATTAAGAAAGTAATTGGACAACCGGTCGGAGAATGTTCCGATATACGCAGTCAAACTCCAGCCATAGGAAGAAATAGCACCGGACACGGCATCTTCTACTGCCTCTGGGTTACGATACTCCGATGGCTCATCTGCAAGCCATACAGACACAGTCCCAGAGCGGACGGAATTAGAGCCAGCAGATGTAATCTCATAGTAGCCTCCTCTCCTAATGCCTTTAATGTCAGTATATTTAAGCAGAGTAGATGTGCCAAGAGTGTCTCTCTCTATTGTCGGGAAAATCTCTGGTGGCACGTTCGTGATGATAGGCTCTAGCTTCTGCTTAAAAAACTTCGTAGCCGCAGTGGCTTGATGCATAGTCGTCACCAGGTTAAGGTTCTCGAACCCAGGCACATAAGCGATGATGTAATTAGAAATAGCGGTGAGCAGAGTAGACTTGCCAAACTGACGTGGGCCGATGAAAACGATTTCCTTATGCTTGGTAGCCCTACTATTTTTGTCCACCAATCTCATAATGGCTTTGGCCATTATTTTCTGCCCTTCATTCAGTGTAGGATGAATATACTGCCTGGTGTCACGGTCTTGGAGCATTAAGCAATTCTCGAAGTAATACTTAAACCCCTCGTAGTCACCAGAAAGAGCCTGACGAATTTGGTCTTTCGTCAATCCCTCATCACCTACATACTCACAGCTAAGCTTTACTGCCATCTATTCTCCAGATTTTATAAAATTGCCATCAACGGTTTTTCCAGACCTATTTTTTATAGTATCGTAGGCCTTCTGCAAGCAATAATTGATATCTTTTCCACAGACATGAGCAAATATGATAAGTGATACCAATGTGTCACCAATACCATCCTCAAAATCATCACCTAGCCTTCCGTGGTTCATCTCGCTTACCGTCTCTCCCCATTCCTCTGTAACCTTGCTGGCTTGAGTCCACCTGTTGTCAATTTTGTGGTGTTCTCCCCATATTATTATCATATCGATAAGTTCATCTGTCGTCATACAGTTAGCGCCTCCTTAATTGCGTCTGCCGCTTCTCTTTCGTTTCTCTCTTTTTCACTCTCGCCCTTAGGGATAATGTCGCTTCCTTTTAAGGATGTGTTAAGTTTTGCAATGGCATCCGTAACTGCGGTCACCATAGCTGGATTGTCCTTCTTCTCCGAGCCTAAGTTATCCAGTAGGTCATAGAGAGTTTTTATAGCTTTGTCGTTCAGGTCTTTGATAGAAGGCCTTGGGTTGCCGCTAATTATCTCACAGTCCATTATTTTCCTTTCATATCTTCCATAATAAGATTTATTAAAACCCAGATAAATAGTAGGGCGGTGACCAGAAGGATGACTCCAAATATTGCGAACGCTGCCAGCACAAGCATTATTTTCTACTCCTAGATTTCTTTTTCTTGTGATAATTTGGCTCGACGATTATTGTTTCAGCCTGATTCGGTGGGACATATATCTCTTTAACCTCATTTTTTGTTTCGTTAGCAGCATCCTCAATATTTTTTTCAACCTCTTCCTCAAGAGGAGTTTCAACAAGATTTTCTACGACTGTGTTTTCTTCTGGGACAATCTCGCTCTCTTCTTCTCCATTTTCTTCCTCAGTTTCTCCCTCAGTGGCTTCCTCTTCCTCTCCTCTCTCCTCGCCCATCTCTCCGCCGTCATCGGAGATAACCTCTTCTTCACTCTTAGCTTCCTCCTCTTTAATTTCTTGCGGTTCCTCTTCCACATCAACTAGGCCATGAGCCATGGCGATTCTTCGGTTGCGGGAAGCCTGGATTAACGTTTCTTGTAGCCTAGGTGCGGTCAAGCAAATTTCCCTAACCACCATAACACCTTCTCTCTCGGCGTCTGATATTGCGTAGGACGTTTTAGCCGTCTTTATATTGGTTAAAACTTTCTTAAACTGTTCAACCAACTCATCAATCCTAGGGACTACTAATTCTGGCTTTCTTGGGTCCATTTAAGCCTCCAAATTGTTCAGGTTTGTAGTTCCAGTCTGACCAAGTGTCGCACCTTCCTCAGTAAGAGGAATGCTTACCCTCGGACGGACATCATTACCCTTAGCATCATTTGAAATTGTAGACCTGCCACGGATGTTCAGCTCACGATACTCGTGGCCAACAAGTTCCTCATATTTCTTGCTAATTGCGTCCTTGAGCAATTCATTTTCTAGAGAAGTTCTAATCTCCACATATACATTTTCTATAACTTCGTACTCCACTACTTTGCCCCTCTTTGTGGTGTAGCACTCCTCTGGTTTTAGCATCCTAATCTTAGGAATACGGAAATTGTGGGCTGGGCCATTCCTATCTAACCACACTTTGTGAGCAATTAACCAGTCCATATCTACTACTGGTTTCTCTCTCGTGTCAGATTGAATCAGTTTAATAGCGTCTTCTACACTGATAAAACCTTTTCTTAAAGTTGCTTTTGGTGACATTATGTCTCCTTTCTTATTAGTTACTTATATTTTACAACACTTATGTTTCCAATGCAAGTCAGGCAAATGTATCTACTATCAACTTCCCTTCTATATTAGACTTCTCTCCTCCGTGGGTGATGTCAGTCCATCTACAACCATTCTCGTTCCATCCGATAATAATAACCCACCTAGTAACTTTGGCGAGATATTGCTCGATATCCGATATCTCTTTGTATCTAGGTAGAGAAGAAAGAAGCTTTAGGGACTTTTCTTTACCCTTAGGCACTGGCATAGAAAACCAGTCTGGATGTCCAGCCGTCTCTAAAAATTTTCTAGCCAGAAGGTCACTTGAGCCACAGTTGCAAGCACAACATACTACCGGCATTTATCCTCCTTGAATATTCTCTTGTCAATAAAATAAAATATACATCCACCGGCCAAGTTAGCCACTACTGTTGCGGCTACTACGCCAATCGGATTAAGCCAACATAAGCAGACCGCCAATATCGGAGAACTGCACTGCCACCGGAGCAAATATAATAAGAATCTTTTCATGCTATCCGCTTTCCTTTCAATAAGTCATATTCTTTTATTATTTTATCACCGTCTAGCTCGATATAGTAGGCAAATTTGCCAGATAATCTAGATATAGATTTGATGTGCTCATTATCAACTAATTTAGAGAACTTATATATTCTGTCTTTCCCTCTGATAATATCTGGACTTACCTCATTTGGAAACAGAAGAGAAAAGGCTTCCCTAGACCTATTTTCCATGTTGAAACAACTGCAACATAGTATATATCTCATACTAGCCTCCTTATCTCTTCATATACTTCATCTGCGTTCTCTGGGTATACGAACCACCCGAACGATTGCTCATTAGCCCAGTCAATATTCTGCTGTTGACCTGGGCGCTTAGGCGAGTTCTTCGCCTTCTTAAATTCCAGCATAATCCACACTGGCCCGAGCAGTACTATAGCATCTGGTGTGCCAGCTCTAGTCGTGGCGTTCATCTGTTGCTTATAACATTTACATCCGAGCTTGCGTAGTTTAGCTAGAAACTTGCTTTGAAAATCTGATTCCTTAGCCATTGTAACCTCCACAATATGGTTGATTACATGGGTGTACCTCCATACTGCCAACATGTTTTCCACAAATAGGGCATGTATACCCATCTTCTATAGGACTTCGCCTGATAGGGCACGGATATGGGCGAATGTTCTCATTATCGTCTTCTTCAATTATGATAATTTTTCTCATTTTTTCTCCTTCCACGGGGCAGTAGTCCAAACTTTCTCTTGCTTGACCTCCCCGGTCCTCATATTAAATGTTAAATCTGGTAAAATAGCAACCACATCTGTATCTAGCTCGGGAACTATCTCCTTAAGCCTTCTCCATACGTACTGGCACTCTGGGTCGCTTATCTGCTTAGGGTATTTCGCTAAGCGATAGTAGGTATTCTTATTTTCTCTGACCAGTTCATTTTTTATCCACAGTAATCCTTGATGCTTGTATATCCTATTATTAAGATACAATAGGCGCGCGGTCAGATATTCACACCAAGCGTGCTCAGTATCCGGTTTTGGAAGAGGAAATCCAATATCGTCTAGTTTCGGAGCGTTGTCTACTACTTTATTCTCTTCATCATTGGCTTGTATCACCATATCAGCTAGATTAGTCATTTAAGCCACCCCCTAATGCACTGCTTCTCAGTTCTTCCATAAGTGTTAGGGCGCTCACGCCAGCCTCGTGCATTTGCAAGATAGTACCGTAACTAGGTGCTTCTGGGCAAATCCACTCGTTATAGAAGCATAGCGGAAGATTACTCACCCTATAGACATTTTCAAGCGTCACCCTATTGTCAGTATGCTTAGTTTTCTTGCCACGAGAGTCGTTAAACGCCTCCTTGAATTCATCATATTTGTTGATTTTGAATCCTTTGTCCTTGCACCATAACGAATAATCCTCATATACATCCCGAAGTTTATGATACTTACCAAAATAGCTGACGAATTTGGTGTAGAATATGCGATACGACACCATATTTTCCTGAAGAATCTCTTTCATAAGCTCGGCGTTCTTACTAATAGGAAAATCTCTAGTCATATAATACTTTGCCACACCTAATACGACGCCCAAAAAGTGGATAATCCTCTCCGGAGTGTACGTAATCTTCTCGAAACTCTCGTTCTTGTTATCATTTCCGGACAAGTCAGCCATGAATGGGATAATCCTAGCACGGCGGATACAAGCCTCAGCATCGTTGCCCTCCCAGTTTGGTAAGTGGTTTGATGCAGACACGCATTGGAAGTCGCAAGAAATCTCAATCGGTTTTTGACCGTGCATAACATCGAGCTCAATATCACCGTGGTCAGCAATAACACGAAATAGGTCAGTGTCTTCGAGCGTACCAGGCTTTTCCTCGTCTGGAGCATTTACTAGTGTGTTCACTAAACAGTGGTTCTTGTGCCAGTTACCCAGCTCAGATAGTTGTAACTTACTGGTATTGTTTGAGCCCATAAGGGTGTGGATAAGTCCAATGATGCCAGACTTACCATTGCGCCCGTTACCCTCCAGAATATACGTTCCGAGAGGCTTATTCTTCATAAAGAAAGTAGAGAACATACGGATAATATCCATATATCTCTCGTGGTCGCCACACGCAACGGTTTGAATAAAAGTGAAGTCAGAATCTTCCTCTAGGTCTCCATTATTGGATAACAAGTCGCGATAGGTTTCGGCAATATATGCTTTCAACCTTGGGCCATAATCATCAAATGCATCATCTGCATATTTAACAATATGCTTGGTCTCTTTGTCGGTATCAAATAGCCTCCTAAAACATTTATAGCCTTCAGGTATTGATTCCGTCACGTTACCATTCTCGGTGTTCCAGAAATTGTTTGGTAATAGTTGTATGATTGTATTGTCCACTTTACTTATAGTATTATCTTTTCTTATCTTTTTGTCAATACTGTTCCAGATTTTGTCAATAGTAGCCCCGTCAACGGTGCCAGTGACTCGCTCGTAGTTATTGGTAAGTATATTTACCAATTCCTCTTTGTCGGTTGGTCTATATACGTCCTCTAATGGTTCCTTTGTGTTTGGGTCTACTGCCCTCTTGTAATACCTATCTATACCTTTGACTGCCACCACGTCATATTGTGATAACGTGCTAGACAACACTTCGTGCTGTATTTGTTTAGCATTGGACTTCGTTATGGTTACATCTGAGCCGGTAATCTCTGCTTCCACCACGCCACTCAATTTTTGTAAAAATTCCTTCGGGATGTTAGGGTCACTCCTAAGAACTTGGAATGCGGCACTGACAGCTTGATTGTCTTGTGGGTCAAATGGCACTACCTCCTTACTCACCATAATCTACCCCTCCAACTCTCTGCGTAATGACAGTACAATATCTAGTATATGTTGCGTGTTGATGACCTCAGCGTCCTCCATTTCCTCATCCGAGTATGGCCAGAACGGCACTTCCACGAATGTCTTACACCACTTAAACGTCCCTGGCCTCGGGTGGTATGTGAACTCGATATACCATTTGTTCTTGTCCACGCTTAATATATTGATATTTGACTTTGCTAGCTTAGCCCGCCAGCTAAGATTTTCATCCATTTAACCTCCTTATTTTAACGTGTAATTTCATTATAGCACGCTTCAGCTAATGCGTGTCAACAACTTTTTTGAAAAAGTTTTCCACAGGCAAAAGAACCGCCCATGGGGCGGTCTTATAGCGAACACTACTCGTGGCAGGTTCGTGACAATCAGCGATATGTGATATCGCCTCAAGATGTCTGCACACCTAGAATGGCTATGCGACTGTGTAGCGTGAGTATCGGTAACGAGCTATTATTTCCGTCCTACTCCCCGGTTCTACGCTTTCCCTCTCGTACTAGGGCGACTAACTAAGGGGTGCTACATTTTTATTATACCACAAAAAAGACCACCGCGCTTAACCCGACATAAAAGTCCAGTGGTGGCGGTGGCCGAGGCGTAGTCTTGGTTTTCTGACACCCCCTCTATATGGGAACAACAGACTCTTATAGTACGTTCTTCGTAGCAGCCAAGCGCCTCTCAGCTGTAATTCCATTATACCACACCACCAAAAAACCCGCAAACGCAGGCTTCTTGGTCTTCCGTGATGGACGAGATAATCTCCAATTCTATTCTATCACATATTTCATACTTTTAGTATATCATACTTTTAGTATGTCATACATATAATACACCGTCCCCTTCGTTGGCATTATCGTTGCAAAGTTTTTCCCACAACAAGTGGTCGACTAATTTATCTAATGCGTCTCTCTGTTTAGTATTAACTATAACAGCGTCCAGAATTTCTGCTAACCCCTTTGAAATACTTTGGTACGCAGACCTTGAATTAACGAACTGTGCGCAGCCTTTCAAGTCTTTGTTTGGGTAGTACTTGAATAGCCATGGAAAATGCTTTTCTCCGAGAGGCTCAAGATTATACTCCCACTCCTCTGAACCACTTTCTGCTGGAGTTTCACCAGAATAGTAAACTTTAAGTTTGATATTGGATTTAGCGTCTTTTAGAGCCGAAGCTTTATTGTCTGCCATATTTATCCTTTCGTTTAATTGTTAATATGTAATACCATTATACCACAAACAACGCTCGGGTCCTAGTGCGGCGAAGAGGTGTTTTGGTGAGGTACATCGCTTCCTCCTTATCGTATGTCTAGGTCACGGCACGACTTATTACCGGTGCTGCGTGCTGAGCTTATTATACCATAAAAAAACTCCCTCTGCGCAAGTGGTGGGATTCGAACCCACGGATACGGCCTAACACCATGCCTTATTCTTGGAGTAGTGATGCCCCTCATCATTAAGCCACTCTGACACACTTCGCAGAGGCGAGTCTAACCTGCTGGCTACAGGATTGGCAACCCAAAACACCTTTCGTAGCTACCTAAGCATTAACCACATTATATCACACATTGCCTATTTCTAAAATGGAAAGTACCACGCTGCACCTGTGGAAAACTCCCCACCCATTCAAAGCGGTTATGTCAATAAAAATTGCCCTTTTACGCCATTTGTCCTAACAGGGGTAGAGCGCTTGCGCTCTCGACCCCGAAATTGTCAAAATATGTAAAATCTCACAGGGGTAGGCTATTGACACCTATTGAGGTCTGTATGTTATAATATGGTTTTTCGCAAAAGTGGGCTAAAAATGAGCGTAAATTTGGCATTTTGCGTAAAATTGCTAACAGGGGTGGCGTAGCCTGTGGAAAACTCAAAAATACGCTTTGCGTAATTTTTTTTACGCAAAAATACGCACAGGGGTCAACAGGGGTAACAGAGGTCAACAGATGAGAAATTCATATTATAACATAAATCTTAGCGTAATACTAGACCCATTTTTGCGTAATTTTTACTTACGCCAACTTACGCAAAAATCGTGAATATATCATATAGTGTATTATTTTGTCAAACAGAGGTAGGGGCTTTAGCCCCCAGAGGTAGTATGGGCCTTTCCACCCCTTGACAACATAAAAGTTATTTTTTGTCAAAAAATCGACTTTTTTCGAGTGGAATCAAATCGCAATTCTGTCAACTATCCATAAAATATATTTTTTCACTTGTCAAAAGTTATAGGTGTAAAATCTGCATCTGCGTAAAATCCTTGCGTAATTTGCGTAATTTATTTTTACGCAAGAAAATAACAGGGGTTTTGCGTAACCTTTGCGTAATTTGCGTAATTTTGCCACTCTGTAACTTACGCAAAAAAAGTGATTATAAAATGCGTTTTTCATTTGTCAAATCTCTTCATCTATTCGTTTTATCTAATACTATTGTATCATATGTAAAATCGATTCAAAAAAAATTTCAAAAAACATATTTAACAGATAAGCGCCATTTTTTCCTTTCCAGGTAAGGTCATTTTACAAAACAAAAAAATATTTTTTAATTACTCTTTTTTAATTTTTTTATTTTTAATTTTTCCTCTGTTATTTGACAATCTCTAAAAAAATGTTTTTTAATTTGCGTAATAAAATAGAGAGTAAGAAGGTATTATACTTTTTTTTCATTCGCTACGCTCATTCATACGCAA
>Ga0265298_10000528_pt1 | contig 56794 bp, 50 predicted proteins | sample AusTroGonzalo_MG_3_FD_193486 | JGI IMG/M metagenome (GOLD analysis project Ga0265298, IMG submission 193486) | Bovine rumen microbial communities from tropical cattle in Woodstock, Queensland, Australia - Gonzalo_01 | ecosystem: Host-associated > Mammals > Digestive system > Stomach > Rumen ... | reverse complement strand
CCTTCTCCTTTCCGTCGGCTGCGACAGGCCACATTACGATGTCTGCCATGTCACCGATGGTGAGGATCCTCTCGTTTGTGTCGAGGAGTGAAACGTCGCATCCTCCACAGGCTGCTGCCCAGTAGATGGCGAGCTTGAACTTTCCTCCTGGGGGCGCTCCGGGGAGGAGCTCTCCGAGGTCTGCTGCGGGAAGTCCGATTGTCTCGACTTCGCCGTTTGCGTCGCAGCAGGGCTTTGCGTCTGCCTTTGCGGCTGCGGGTGCGGCCTTCGCAGGAGCTGCCTTGGGTGCCTCTTCCTTTGCCTCTTTCTTGTCTTTCTTGAATAATTTGTCAAAGAATCCCATTTCACTCTGCCTCCTTCTTGAGAGGTGTGGGTCCGAGAGCCTTGATCGTCTCGACGAAGTTGACGACTGTGGTCTGGAATTTCTCTCCCTCTGAAGCGGAAACCCACTCCAGCTTGAGCCTCTTGGGGTCGAATCCGTACTGCTCGAGGATCATCCTGAGGAGTGCGATTCTTCTCCTGGCCCTGTAGTTACCGCCGATGTAGTGGCAGTCTGCGGGGTGGCATCCGAGGACCATGACTCCGTCTGCTCCCTTGGAGAACGCCCTGAGGACGAACTCGGGGTCGACACGTGCAGAGCACATTGTCCTGATGATACGGAAGTTGGTAGGCATCTGAAGCCTTGCAACTCCGGCTCCGTCTGCTCCGGCGTATGAACACCAGTTGCAGCAGAATGTTACGATTCTTGGTTCGAAGTCTGCCATTTCACTGACCTCCTACGGGGAAATCGAGACATGCATCGATCTCTGCGCAGATCTGCTTGTTCCTGAATCCTCTCTGCTCCATCGCTCCGGCAGGACAGGAAGCGACACAGCTTCCGCATCCCTTACAGAGACCAGCGTTGACGAAGCTCTTGAATGCTCCGTTGGGCTGCTCGACGAGTGAGATAGCGTTGTAGTCACAGCATCCGACACAGACTCCGCATCCGTCACAGCGTGCGGGGTTGGATGTAGCTACGATACCCTCTGAGATGTACTTGGGCTTGGAGATGACTGTCAGCATCCTGGAAGCTGCTCCGGAAGCCTGAGCGATACACTCGTCCATGAACTTGGGCCAGTGTGCTGCTCCTGCTACGAATACTCCCTCGGTTGCGAAGTCGACGGGCCTGAGCTTCTGGTGTGCCTCGAAGTAGAATCCATCCTTGGAGATGGGGACTTTGACCATCTTGGCGAGCTCTTCCTTCTCCTCCCTGAGGGGTGCGATACCGGTTGCGAGTACGAGTGTGTCGACGGGGACCTCGAGCTCCATGCCGAGTGTTGCGTCGAATGCCTTGACAGCCTTTCCGTCGTATGCGGGAAGCTCGTTCTCTACAGGGTACCTGAAGAACCTGACTCCCATCTGGCATGCCTTGAGGTAGAGCTCCTCGCGGTATCCGTATGTCCTGATGTCCTTGTGGATGATCGTGACATTTGCGGTGGGGTCCTTCATCTTGATCTTGATCGCGTTCCTGAGCATGGATGCGCAGCAGACACGTGAACAGTAGTGCACTTTGTCGTTCCTGGATCCGATACAGCTGATGAACACGACGTCCTTTCCGTTGAATCCGCCCTCGGTGATCTTCTTCTCAAGTGCAATCTGGGTTGTGACCTTGGGGTCGGATCCGAAGTTGTACTCGGTGGGCTGGTACTGGGCCGCTCCTACTGCGAAGAGGACTGCTCCGATGGGTGCCTTTGTTCCGTCGCTGAGCTGGAGTTCGAAGTTACCCTTGAATCCGGGGATGTCCTTGACTGTGACTCCGGTGTGGACGGTGATGAGCTTGTTGTCGTTGACTTTCTTGATGAGGTCGTTGAGGTAGTCCTTCACACATACTCCATCCTCTTTGAAGTTGAAGTTGCGTGCGAATCCTCCGAGCTCCTTCTCCCTCTCCACGACGTGGACGGGGTAACCCTGAGCTGCGATGTCCAGAGCTGCGTTCAGACCGGTGATACCTCCACCGATGACTGCTGCTGCCTGTGTGACAGGGATCTCTGAACCCTCGAGAGGCTCGAGCAGGCATGCCTTTGCGATTGCCATCCTGAGAAGGTCCTTTGCCTTTGCGGTGGCTTCCTCGTGGGCGTGCATGTGGATCCACGAGCACTGGTCACGGATGTTTGCCATGTTGAAGAGGTACTTGTTGAGTCCTCCGTTCCTGCAGGCCTCCCTGAAGAGGGGCTCGTGTGTCCTGGGTGTACAGGATGCGACGACGACCCTGTTGAGGTCCATCTCTTTGATTGCGTTGGAGATTGCGTCAAGGCAGTCCTGTGCGCATGCGTACTGGGACTGTGTGGAGTAGACGACGTTGGGCAGAGTCTTTGCGTACTCAGCGACGGCGGGGACATCGACGACTGATCCGATGTTGATACCGCAGTGGCAGACCCAAACTCCGACCCTGGGCTCCTTGCCCTCGACATCCTTCTCTGCGGGGTAGACTTTGGGAGCGCAGGGCTCGAAGTCCTTTCCGACGATCCATGCTCCGGCCTTTGCGGATGATCCGCATGCCTCTGCGACGGATGTGGGGATGTCCTTGGGTGCGGCGAATGCTCCGGTTACGAAGATACCGGGCCTGGTTGTCTCGAGGGGGTGGAAGACGGTTGTCTTACAGAATCCGTACTCGTTGAGCTCGATTCCGAGTGTCTTGGCGAACTCCTCTGCTCCGTCGGGAGGTGTGAGTCCGATTGACAGGACAGCCATGTCGAATTCCTCGGAGACTCCGTCGTTGTTGTCATCGGTGTAGTTGATGATGAGCTTCTTTGTGACGGGGTCTTCCTCGATGTTGGAGACACGTGCACCGCGGTGCATGTTGATTCCGTACTCCTTCTGGCCTCTCTCGATGTAGGCCTCGAACTCCTTTCCGTAGGACCTGATGTCCATGAAGAAGATGTCCTCCTGAAGGTCTCCGTGCTCCTTTGTGATCATTGCCTGCTTGGTCGCGTACATACAGCAGACGGAAGAGCAGTACTTCTTCCATCCCTTCTTCTGGGACCTGGATCCGCAGCACTGGATGTATGCGATCTTCTTGGGTGTCTCACCGGACGAGGGAACGACGATGTGTCCCCTGTGGGGTCCTGAAGCACACATGATCCTCTCGTACTCGATAGCTGTGACGACGTTCTGGAACCTTCCGTATCCGTACTCGGTTGCGACGTTTGCGTCCCATACCTTGAATCCGGTTGCTGCGATGATGGATCCGACCTCAAGTGTGATGAGCTCGTCCTTATCGTCGTAGTGGATGGCTCCCTTTCCGCATGCCTTGAAACAGTTACCGCACTTGTCTTTGGTGAGTTTCATACAGACTGAGGAGTCGATAACTGCGACCCTGGGGACGGCCTGTGCGTGGGGGATGTAGATTGCTTTTCTGTTGGTGAGTCCGAACTCGTACTTGTCCGGGATGTTCTTCACAGGACACTTTGCCATACAGTCTCCGCAGCCGGTACACTCCTTGGGGTTTACGTACCTGGCCTTCTTGAGCACTGTGACCTTGAAGTCTCCTGCCTCCCCTTCGACCTTCTGGACCTCGTGGTAGGTCAGAACATCGATGTTGGGGTGTCCGTTACAATCCGCCATTTTAGGCGAGAGGATACAAGCGGAACAGTCGTTTGTGGGGAATGTCTTGTCGAGACGGCACATAATTCCACCGATTGTGGGGTCTTTCTCCACAAGGTAGACGTGTATGTCCCTGTCGGCAAGATCAAGCGACGCCTGAATACCTGCAATTCCTCCTCCGATAACCAATGCCGATTTACTCAAATCATTGCCTCCGTTTTAGGAATAAAAAAGACATGGAGTAACACTATATTAATGACGCTTAAACAAATATTATATATGGTGACGGGTTTGCTTGCTGACTGTCGTGACACGATTTTTGATTAAATTCAAATTTTGTAAAATCCAATTTATTTTTAACATAGCCAGCATATCAAAAATGGTGTTATCGAACTGTAATCCTTACCGATTATGCAACCAAAATTTTAGTAGATTTTTAAAAATTCATTCGTATTTAGGCGAACAAAAAACAAGGGTTGAAATTTAACGGCGTTAAGTATAACTTTAAATATCATAAAAATCGCAGAAAAACTATAGGAAAAAACATCTGGCTATGGTTTCTGAGTTGGATACTAAATACATCCATAATTTTTCCTAAAATTCTTTAATTTAGCCTAAAAATTGAGCCTTTTCAGCCTTCAAAATCCTGAATCTCGGCAATGGACCAAAAGGTGTTAAGTGAGAGTATGGACTACCCCTGTGCATGGTCGTGAAATCGGTCCGCGGACGCAGGCGCTACATCGTCTTCACAGTCCCCGGCGACGCAGGAAGGACAGAGGTCCTCGAAACACTGTCTGGTCTAGCTGAAGAGATGCCCGATCTGCGCGTCATAACTAGCTTCGGGGGCAAGGCGATAGTGCGCTGCAGCCCGCCGGAGATCGAGAGGGTGACCGCGGCCATGAAGCAGGGGTTCGAAGGCTCAGAGTCCCTGATAACCTCGGGCACCTTGAGGAAAGTGAGGGAGGAATACCCCGAACTCAGGGTACCCCAGAAAAAGAAGCGCCGATGACTCAAACATCTTTACCTTTTCTTTTTATAATACTTGGGGGATGCAGTCGCGTAAGATAAAGGAGCAGCGATTATGCAACCCGGACAAATGGCTTATGACAGGGGAATCACAGTCTTCTCCCCTGACGGAAGACTCTTCCAAGTAGAATACGCCCGTGAAGCGGTAAAAAAGGGTTCGACCACCATCGGACTCAAGTACAAGGGCGGAGTAGCCCTGATCGTGGACAAGAGGGCCATGAGCAAACTCCTCGAGCCCAAATCCACCGAGAAGATCCACGACATCGATGATTACATCGGATGCGCGACCTCGGGACTTGTCGCTGACGCCAGGGTCCTCGTCGACCAGGCAAGGCACGACGCTCAGGTCCACAGGGTCAACTACGGCGAGAACATCTCCGTCGAGATGCTCGTCAAGAAGGTCTGCGACTATAAGCAGCAATTCACACAGTACGGCGGAGCACGTCCCTTCGGAACAGCTCTGCTCGTCGCCGGAACGGACGACCTCGGAGTACATCTCTTCGAGACCGACCCCTCCGGAGCACTCGTGGCCTACAAGGCTACAGGTATCGGAAGCGGCCGCGCAGCCGTCATGGACCTGTTCGAGAAGGAGTACAAGGACGACATGACCTTCAACGCGGCCATGAAGCTCGGACTCAAGGCACTCGAGGCCGCGATAGAGGACAAGCTCAATCCTGAATGCATCGAGATCGGCGTCGCCGAGGTCGGAAAGAAGTTCAGGAGACTCAACGAGTCTGAGATCAAGGCGCTTCTCAAGAAGGACGAGAAGAAGCCCAAAGAGATCAAAGAGAAGAACTGAGGCATTGACATGGTCAGCCTTGATGATGCGATCACAGCGAAACTGGAGACCCACGGAGAGACCTTCGAGATCCTCCTGGATCCGAAAGTGTTCGACCTGATGAAACAGGGCAAGACATTCGATATCGTCGAATACATGGCGGTTGAGGAGGTCTTCAAGAACGCCAGCAAGGGGACCAAGCCTGCCGAGGACAAGGTCAAAGAGGCCTTCGGAACGGACGACATAGGCGTCATCGCAAGGACCATCGTCGAGAAGGGCGAGATCCAGATAACGGCGGAACAGCGCAAGGAGATGCTCGAGGCCAAGAAGCAGCAGGTCATCACCTACATCGCCACCAACGCCATCAACCCCCAGACCAAGACCCCTCATCCTCCCAAGAGGATTGAGCTCGCTCTGGAGGAAGCGAAGTTCCACGTGGACCCGTTCAAACCGCTGGACAAGGAGATAGACGAGGCAATGAAACTCCTCAGACCCCTCCTTCCCATCAGGTTCGAGAAGTCGCACATCGCGATCAAGCTGAACGGTTCCGACTACGGACGCTGTTTCGATGACCTGATCAGCTACGGCATAATTGAGAAGGAGGAATGGACCGCCGACGGATCTTGGATCGGCGTCATGGAAATTCCTGCCGGAGTGATCAACGACCTTACGGACAAGCTGAAGCACAAGACAAAGGGCACAGCGTCCGTGAAATTGATAAACTGACATTCGCGAGAGTGATAAAATGGAGAAAAGAAACGCCAGACAGACACGCGAGCTCGTCGTGCCCGGGGACATCCTCGACGGAACGGGGATGAGGCCGGGAGAGAACGCCTACGTGCTGGACGGCAAAGTACGCGCCAGTGTTATGGGGGTAAGAAATGTATTCCAGAACACTGTCGGAGTCATCCCCCTCAGGGGAGGATACATGCCAACCTCAGGAGATACGGTCTTCGGAGTCATCGTAGACATCGGACCTTCCAACTGGTTGGTGGACATAGGTGCACCGTACCCCGCACCTCTGCATGTGAGCGAAGTACCGTGGAAGGTAGAGTTCGGCGACACGTCGAAGTACCTCACCATCGGCAACGTGGTATTGATCAAGGTCCTTTCAGTGGACGAGAGCAAGAAGATCTCCGTCACCATGAAGGACTCCGGACTCAGGAAGATCGAGGGCGGAAGGCTCGTCAAGATCTCACACACCAAGGTCTCCAGGGTCATCGGAAAGAGCGGATCTATGATCTCCATGCTGAAGAACATGACCGACTGCCGCATCACCGTCGGACAGAACGGAATGATCTGGGTGGACGGAGAGGACGAGAACGCAGATGTGGCCGTTGAAGCCATCGAGATGATCGAGGAGCAGGCCCAGAGCGGAAACCTGACAGACAGGATTAAAGAATTTATCGAGAAGAAAATCCCTCAGGATGAAGAAGACGAATACGATGATGAGGGGGATGAGTGACCATGAGCGGACACACTGATATGGTTTTGGTTGATGAAAACGGCCTGAGGATCGACGGCAGGACCGCCGAGCAGCACAGGCCCTTCAAGGTTGAGGCAGGAGTCCTCAACAATGCGGACGGTTCCGCATACGTAGAGATTGGAAAGAACAAGGTCCTTGCAGCCGTATACGGACCCAGGGAGTGCCACCCCAGGCACCTGCAGAACCCCACAAAGGCTATCGTGCAGTGCAAATACAACATGCAGTCCTTCTCCGTCAGCGACAGGAAGAGGCCCGGACCCGACAGGAGATCCATCGAGATCTCCAAGATCATCTCCGAGGCTCTGGAGAAGGTCGTCCTGACCGAGCTCTACCCCCGTGCATCCATCGATGTGTACATCGAGATCCTCCAGGCGAACGCCGGAACAAGGTGCGCAGGACTCACAGCGGCATCCGTCGCTCTGGCCGATGCGGGAATCCCCATGAGGGACATCGTCCCCGCGCTCGCAGCCGGAAAGGCGGACGGACACGTCCTCCTCGACCTGAACAAAGAAGAGGACAACTACGGACAGGCCGATGTGCCCATTGCCATCATACCCTCGACAGACGAGATCGTCCTCCTCCAGATGGACGGTAACATGACACGCGAGGAGTTCGACCACGGTATCGAGATGGCCGTCGCAGGCTGCCACGAGCTGTACGAGCTCCAGAAGGACGCACTCAAGAGACGCTACTCAAAGAGGGCAGAGGAGGAGTCCGAATGACCGAGATAATGTCAGAGATCAAGAGGGACCACATGCTGAAGCTCATCGCCGACGGCAAGAGGCTTGACGGACGCGGAGTCGAGGACGTACGTAAGATTCAGGTCATCACGGACGTCATCGAGAGCGCAGACGGATCCGCAAGGGTGAAGCTCGGAAAGACCGAGGTCATCGCGGGAGTCAAGATCATACCCGGAACCCCGTTCCCCGACACACCCAACATCGGTGTGCTCACTACCGGAGCGGAGCTCATCCCCATGGCCCACCCCACATTCGAGTCCGGACCACCCGGAGAGGATGCTATCGAGCTCGCCCGTGTCGTGGACAGGGGAATCCGCGAGTCAGGAATGGTCGACGTCGAGGCACTGTGCATCACCCCCGGAGAGGAGGTCTGGATGTGCTTCGTGGACATCTATGCCCTCGATTACGACGGCAACCTGTTCGATGCGGCCAACCTCGCAGCGGTATGCGCGCTCAAATCGGCTACGATTCCCGGAGAGCAGTACGGCAAAGGAGAGAACAAACCCCTGCCGATCACATGCACTCCCATATCTGTTACCGAGTGCAAAGTCGGTAACACTTTAATAGTAGACCCTAATTTCGACGAAGAACAGATTTCATCTGCCCGTCTGACGGTCACGACCGACGACAATGGCAACTTCAGGGCCATGCAGAAGGGCGGTTGCGGATCCATTACACTTGATGAACTCAGCCTCTGTCTCGACAGAGCTGTAGAGAAGGGTGCCGAGATCAGGAAAATCATCGGGTGAAGACTATGTCAAAGAGAACAGAAAAAGCAGGAAGTTCCGGAAGGTTCGGAGCAAGGTACGGAGTTATCGTACGCAACAGGATTAAGACCATCGAGGCCCAGCAGAAGGGAAAGCACGAGTGCCCCGTCTGCCACCACATGTCCGTCAAGAGGGTAAGCTCCGGTATCTGGTTCTGTAAGCACTGCGACACCAAGTTCGCAGCAACCGCATACAGCCCCAACACCAAGAAGGAACTGTCCCAGGTTTCAGAAGAGTGAATACAGCTGAAAGGTGATTACAATGAGCACGGAAGAATACAGATGTGCCAAGTGTAACGAGCCCCACAGTATCAACTCGCTCGGTCTCCAGTGCGAGAAGTGCGGATACAAGATCTTCTTCAAAGACAGGCCCGTCGACAAGAAGGTCTACAAATCCGATTGATATGATCGAGGCCGAACTCAGGATGACGGGTGCCGTGGCAGAGATCGCGGTGCCTACCATCTCTCCCGAGGCTGGCAGGGAACTGCCCCGTACGGAGACTGAGATACAGCAGGTCGATGGCGGAGCGGTGATCAGAATCACCGCCACCGACACCACTGCCATGAGAGCGGCCATCAACTCATATCTGGAATGCATCCGGGTGATTGAGGACATAGACAATCTAACCAAGGTGAGGAAATGAACGGAATGAGTCCACAGCTCCAGAACCAGATCGCCCAGTTCCAGCAGGTACAGCAGCAGCTCCAGAACGTCACATCCCAGAGGATGCAGATGGACGCCAGCAGGCGTGAGCTCGTCAAGACCAAGGAGGAACTGGAGAAGAGCACCGGTGCCGTCTACAGGACGACCGGAGCATTCATGATCAAGGTCGAGGACCTCGATTCGCTCAAGGCCGACCTCGATGAGTCCATCGAGACCATGGAGGTCAGGATCGGCAGCCTCGAGCGCCAGGAGAACTCTCTCAAGGAGAAGTACACCGCGCTCCAGGAATCCATCAACAAGGCCATGGGCAACGCGGAAGAGTAAACGCGCTTACATTTTCTTCCGGGGCCCTGCCCCGGGCATAATTCATTATAACCGCATAACCATCATTCCAGGCATGGTAGATGCGCTCGTCCTTAGGGACGTTAGAAAATCATACGGTCAGAGAGAGGCCGTGCACGGCGTCTCCCTCACTGTGAAGGAAGGTGAGGTCTTCGGCCTCATCGGACACAACGGTGCCGGGAAGACGACGATGCTCAGGATGATCTCGACCATTCTCAAGATCACATCGGGGACCATAGAGGTCTACGGTAAGGATGTGGCCAAGGAGTCCGATGCCGTCAGGAGCATGATCAGCTATCTCCCGGAAGATGCCGGGGCGTACAAGGACATGACCGGACGCAAGTATCTGACATTCATAGCGAACTTCTTCGCCAGCGGAGCAGAGAAGGAAGCGATGGTGCAGAAAGGCATCGAGCTGGCCGATCTTGGCGACAGGATCGATTCCAGAATCGACACATACAGCAAGGGAATGACCCGCAGGCTGCTTATCGCCAGGGCCATCATGTCCTCGCCAAAACTTGCAATCCTTGATGAGGTGACGTCCGGATTAGATGTCATCAACGCCTTCGAGATCAGGGAGGTCATTCGCCAGATAGCGGATTCCGGAGTGACCATTGTCATGTCGTCTCACAACATGTTCGAAGTGGACATGGTCTGCGACAGGGTCGGCATGGTCGACCAAGGCAACCTCATCGATGTGGGAACCCCTGCAGAACTAAAAGAGAAATACGGAAAGGAGACCCTCGAAGAGGTCTTCGTCGCGGCGGTGAAAGGAGCATGACAGACCTTACCAATATTGTAAGAAAGGAGGTCAAGGAACTCCTCACCCCGGGATCGGTAGCATCCGTTCTCGTGATGGTCGTTCTGTTCGCTTGCCTAGGCAACATCATCGGAGGCGAAGTGGAGAAGAGCACCGCTCTGCCGATAATAGGAGTCGCCAACTACGAGGACGAGACCATCGATACCGTATCGGGAGAATGGAACGCGTACGAAGCGCTCAAGAACATCTACAGGAAATCTGTTCCCCCTGAGGATTTGGACAAGTACATCATCCCCATGAACAAGGATACAATCTACGAGGATCTCACGGCATCGGGTGCCAATTTTGCTCTGATACTCGATGACAATTTCAAAGAGAACATCGAGTCCGAGAAGCGCGGATTGATCGATATCATCTACGTCTATCAGCCGTCGGGAATGATCAACGGTACCGTCTCATCGACGATCGGACCTCTTATCGTCTCCTCACTGAACAGCGACCTCTCATCCATGATAATCGGATCGGAAACAGAGAAGGAACATGTCAAGTTCCTGACGACTCCTATCGACGGCAGCACATCCATCACGTACATCAAAGGTGAGCCTCACAAGGATGTGACACCTTCGGACATCTCCAGCAAGCTGACCTCGCAGACTATGTTCATCCCGATAATCATCATGATCATCATCATGATGGTCGGAAGCATCGTCATCAGCTCCATGGGTTCCGAGAAGGAGAACAAGACGCTCGAGACGCTGCTCACGCTGCCTATCAAGAGGACCACCATAGTCACCGGAAAGATCATCGCTGCAGCGACAGTAGGTCTGATCTTCGGTCTCGCATACATGCTCGGAATGAGCTTCTACCTGACATCGATAACGAGCATGGGATCCACAGCGGAGCATGCTGTCGACCTGAACGAATTGGGACTCGGATTGGGATTGGCGGATTATGCTCTGATCGCAGTCTCGATGTTCCTTGCTATCGCATGTGCTCTCGGAATCTGCATGATCCTCGGAGCGTTCGCCAAGAACTACAAATCCGCTCAGACCATGACCATGCCTCTGAGCATACTTGCGATCATCCCGATGTTCATCACCATGTTCGCGGGATGGTACGGTGCCAACATTCTGATCAAGGCCGTGCTGTTCATCATCCCCTTCAGCCACCCCATGATGGCCACGGAAGCACTGATGAACGGCGACCTCACATTGGTCCTTGCCGGAATAGCCTACATGGCCATTTTCGCACTCGGGTCGATCCTGATCACGGTGAGGCTTTACAAGTCCGATATACTCATAACGGGACTCGGACAGAACAAGTACATCGAGATGCTGAAGAGCAGAGGCAGACGCAGCAAGCACTGAAACCCAGGGGGCACAGCGCCCCCATTTTTTTATCCGATAGTGATATGCCTGTCTATGTTCGGAGAAGCGGCGGACAGACTCAGAGGCAAGAACAAGGTCATCCTGGTCCACGGAAACGCGGATATGGATGCAATAGGGTCCGCGTATGCTATCAAAAAGGCATTCCCCGAAGCAGACATCTTCGCACCCAACGGGATCGACAGAGTGAGCAAACTGGTCGTCGATAAAATCGGGGTGGAGATCCTTGAGGAATGCGACATGTCTTCTTATGAGCAGGTCGTCGTCGTGGACACTTCCTCTCCCGAACAGCTCGAATCGGAAATCGAGATACCCAAGGATGCGGTCATCATCGACCACCATATGCCCACCGGCAAATGGGACGGATACCACTTCTACTGCGACGATACGAAGACCTCCTGCTGCGAGATCGTCAAGAGCATCCTTGATGAGAACGGCATCGATATCGACCGTGACACCGGACTGATGCTGATAGGCGGCATGATCACTGACAGCGGACACTTCCAATTCGCGAAAGCGGAGATGCTGTCTGACTTCGCGGACATCATGAAGAGATGCGACATCAACATGGACGAGGCTTTCAATCTCACGATCGCCCCCGTAAGCATCTCCGAGAAGATCGCCATGCTCAAGGCGATCGAGCGCACCAAGTTCGACCGCGTAGGTAACCTCATAGTCGCTACATCCTACGGCGGCAGCTTCGAGGCATCCTCATGCAGGGCCATCCTGCAGGCAGGGGCCGATGTTGTGTTCGTCGGATCCCAGAGGGACGAGGAGTTCCGTCTGAGCGCCAGAGCGACTCAGGAAGCGGTCCGTAAAGGCGTGCATCTCGGGGACATAATGAAAGGCATCGGCACAGAGACGATGAACGACGGAGGCGGACACGGAGGTGCTGCCGGGATGTCGGGAATCGGGGATGTGGAAGCCATGCTCCACATATGCATGATGAGAACGATGGAGGTCTTCAGAGAGATAAAGTCCAAAGACCTCCTTGAAAGGGAATGAGTTTTCACCTGAGCTTGGTGAGTCCGTCGAGGACCTTCTGGAGAGCCTCGCGGTTCTCGGGGTGGGCCTCGAAGTATTTTGCGACGGGCTCCAATGTCTTGGCCATTCCGTCGGTGACCCCTGTCTTGAGGTCGAAGGGCGAGAGCTTCTTGCTGAAGTAAGCCTCCTCGAGCTCCTCATAGGTCTTGTATGTAACAGGTCCGCCGTACTGCTCGGGACGGTCCACGAAGAGCTCTCCGTTCCTGGGCATGATGATGTACTTGCACAGCATCAAGACGGGGTTGACCTCCTCGTTGCCCTCTGCATCGAGCCTGTCCATGGGGCAGTATGCCTTCTTCATCTTCTTGGCGATAGCTTCCCTGTCGTCGTGGATCGTGATGTTGCCCTCGGGCTTGCTCTTGGACATCTTGTTCTCGATGGGATCCATCCTGTTGCCGCCCTTGAGTCCGGGGAGCAGCGGGGTGTGCAGAGCGACGGGCTTCTTCCATCCGAGCTTGTCAGCCGCATCCCTTGCGAGCATGTGGGCCCTCCTCTGATCAATTCCGGCGTATGCCACATCGCAGTTGAGGAAGAATATGTCGGTTGCCTGGAGGATGGGGTACAGCACCTTAGATGCGTCCACCTCCGCCTCGTCCTCGGACCTTCCCATGATGGTCATGGCCCTCTTCACCCTGGACAGGGAAGTGACCTTTGCGACCTTGATGACCTTCTCCCAATACTCAATCTCGGAGCACAGATCGCTGGCGTACTTGAACTCGACCTTGTCCTCGGGAACACCGAGTGCAAGGAAGCAATCCTGCATATATTTGGCACAGACCCTGATGTTGTCTATGTTGCCGCCAAGCTTGTCATTGATGTATGCATGCCAGTCGGCCCAGAAGATGGTGACCTTGAAGCCTGCATCGCAGAGATCCCTGATCTTCTGCGCGACTAGGACCCAGCCCAAGTGCACGGTTCCTGAAGGTTCGAATCCGATATATGCGGTCGGCTCCTCTTTCTCCGTGAGGAGAGCACGGAGTTCCTCTTCGGTCACGAGCTCTTCGGCGTTCCTGGTCACCAAGGCTAGCCTTTCGTCTACATTCATAAGTATCGAATGCGGCAACGGCCCGCATATATTAAGCGTTGGCGGAACACTCTTTGTCTCGGTCGTCATTCACTCGGATTAACTGCAGCCGTTCCCTTTATAATCGGAACGTGCAAGGATAGGGTCCGATGGACCCCTACCTTATCGCTATATGCATGCTGTTCTCGCTGTTAGGGTGCACGGTAGGGGTCGTGACAGGACTGATCCCCGGGATCCATGTGAACACGATGGCATCGCTCATCCTCGTATTATATCCCGGACTGAGTGGATTGATGATGCAGTACTTGGAGCAGGATTATGTGGCGATCGCCCTATGCTGCCTGATAATGTCCGCCTCCGTAGTCCATTCCTTCATGGATTTCATCCCGTCCGTGTTCCTGGGTGCCCCGGATGCGGAGGACGCCATATCCATGCTTCCCGGACACAGGCTGCTGCTGAAAGGACAGGGCATGGTGGCGGTCAGATCGGCAGCTATCGGAAGCCTGATCGGATGCTCGGCCGCGGTGATCCTGGCCATACCGATGCAGTACCTCATGCTGGCCGGTCTCGCGGACAACCTGGACAACTATACGAAGATCGTGCTGCTCGCGGTCTCCGCCCTGATCCTCTACAACGAGTTCAAACGCGGGAATATCATGATGGGATCGATAGCGTTCCTGCTAGCGGGAGCCTTGGGATGGATGGTGATGAAGCTTCCGATACCTGCCTCAGGAGTAATGGGGGAAGGTACCCTGCTGATGCCCATGCTCTCCGGACTCTTCGGACTGCCGACCATGCTGACCGCGGCGGAAGGTAAACCGTTCCCCAAGCAGGTCGATAAGTTAAAGGATCCAGTAGGGCTGATTCCGGGGCTGAAGGGAGTCATCATGGGTTCAGTGGCCGGATGGTTCCCCGGAATCACATCCACCGTCGGTGCCACCATATCAGCCACGATAATGCCTGATAGGAGCCCCGAGCGCTTCATCTCCACCGTGGCCTCCATAGGCACTGTCACCACCGTGCTCTCGCTGGTCACTCTCTCGATATCCGGCGGAGGGAGGTCCGGTACGGTCATAGCCATAGGGCAGATCCTCGGCGATTCCATCACAGGCTTCGCTACGGTGCCCTTCGTCATGATGCTGATAGCCGCTTCAGCGGCATCCCTTATCGGATACATCCTCACGATCGGGTTCGGCAGGGCCATAGCGACCTTCCTATCAAAATGCAGACAGGATATCATGAACAAGACCATCTGTGTCCTTCTTGTCGTCCTCACATTCTGCCTCACGGGCCCATGGGGGATGGTCATACTGCTGGCAGGCACCTTGATCGGATTCATCCCGGTTTCGAACGATACAGGGAAGACCGTGCTCTGCGCATGCCTGATACTTCCGGTGTTGGTCATGTGAGTTAATATACATTGACCGTCTGGACAATATCATGAATCTGTCGAAGGCGGAATTGCTAGCATTGTTAGCCATGGCTTTCGGCGTATTCATGGACGGTGTGGATTCCAGCATCATAAACATCGCCCTGCCGGTAATCGCAGAGTACTTCGGAACCGATACGAGCTCGGTGGCATGGGTCACGGTCGTATACTTCATGATGATCGCAGGTCTGATGCTTACCTTCGGCAGGATAGCGGATTCAGGACACATCAGGAAGATCTACATCATGGGTTTCGCGCTGTTCTCCATATCTTCACTGGCATGCGGTCTTTCCACGAGCCTCGAGATGCTTGTGGCCTCAAGGGTCGTACAGGGGATCGGTGCAGCGATGCTCGGTGCAGTGGCCCCGATGATATGCGTGAAGTTCCTCCCGATGGAGAAACTTGGACTGTCGATGAGCATCCTTATGCTATCGGGCGCAGTGGGATTCGGTATAGGTCCCGCCATCGGCGGACTGATCATAGATGTGGCATCCTGGCACTGGTCATTCTTCATCAACGTCCCCATAGGGATCACCGCCATACTGTTCGCTCTCAAGGCCTTGCCCAAGGACCGCGACATCGAGGAATCCAGGCTCGACCTGACGGGCTGCACGCTGCTGTTCCTAGCGGTAATATGCGGAGTGTACATCCTGGAGATGTTCTCGAACGAGGACCAGAGTATGATATGCGCCCTGCTAGTCATCCCGATGGCACTGAGCCTACTACTGTTCGTACGCGCGGAGAAACGGGCGGCGAATCCGATGCTCAACATCTCAATCTTCCGTGACTGGAGGTTCGTATCGGCTGTGCTCTGCTACATGCTGGTGAACGTAGCCTACGTCGGGATATCCTATCTGGTCCCTTTCTACATCAGCAAGGAGCTGGACGTAAGCTTCACCTTCGCAGGATTCCTCATTATGATCCCCAGCATCGTCACCATGGCGATCAGCCTGCCCGCCGGCAAGTACGGGGACCTGCACGGAAGAAGGCTTCTGGCGATAATCTGCACCGGCAGCATGATCGCGACGGCGGTTGGATATTGGCTTCTGAATCCCTCCATGGGATGGCTTCCGTTCATACCGATAGGCATCCTCGGAGGCATAATGTGGGGCCTCTGCGGAGCATCTATAGCGAGCAGAATAGTCGATCTGGCACCTGAAGATGACAAGGGGATAGCATCCACCCTGTCAAACTTCCTCTATTACACCGGAGGCTCGATCGGTACAGCCCTGTTCGCATCGCTCGTAACCATAGGTTCGGACACCATAGGGATACCGCTCGAGGACATCAGTCCTGAGGCGTTCCTGACCGGATTCACTTTCACAATGCTATTCGGAATAGCGATCGCCGTGATGGCGTTCATATGCGCATTCGTAATCAAAGAAGATAAGATCACGAAAGCTTGAGGCCTGCCTTATCCATGAACTTCCTGGCATCCACAATGAATCTCTCATGGGTGCCCGAGCCGACATCCCCCGCCTTATCGTACACCCTGACCTTGAAGACCAGCCTTCTCCTATCTATCTCGACGAGCTCGGTCTCGCATACGACGGTCATTCCTATGGGTGTGGCGGACGAATGAGCGATGTCCAGGTGCGTGCCTACGGTGGACGTCCCCATCTCGAGATACGGGATCACGCTCTCCGAGGCCGTCTTCTCAATCAAGGCGATCATGGCCGGGGTCGCGAACACCGGAAGGTCCCCGCTGCCCATGGTGCAGGCGAGGTTGGAATCCACTACTTCGACCGACTGCGTTCCCCTGATACCGAGTTCCATCATGTGGTCGTGAACGATATTTTTACTAATAATAATTTGATACGGACAGCATGGGATTGGAAGAGCAACTTTACAGGGAACTGTACGACCTGAGGGAAAGCCTCAGGGATCAGGGTCAGCGGACCACGGGCAGAGTGCCGAACGTATGTTCGGACGAGGCACTGAAAGAGATGTCTCAGCGCGTACCGACGAAACTGGAGGACTTCATAGCTATCGTCGGCATTGGTCAGAGGTTCATCGATGTATACGGGGAGGATTTCCTAAGGGTCACGAAGAAATATGCCGTGACCGCGGCGAAGGGATCCGACCTCGAGTCCGATACGGCCAAGACCCTCAGGGAGCTGGAGAAGAAGCTCATCAACATCAGCAGGGGCAATCGTCTGCTCTATCAGGGCAGGATCTCGATGAAGAACACGTTCGACCTCATGAGGATACCCGATCTGGATCCGCTGTCGCTGCTGTTCGGCAACAAGAGGGTACTTAACCTATGCGACATCGCCGAGAGCAAGGAGGATGCCAAGAACTACAAGCATCTCAACCAGATCATCCGTGAGGTCAACAGGGAACTGAGGGAGAAGGGACAGTACGATCTGTACATCGGATATCCCTTCGTGCAGGGTAAGATGCCCAACGACGATTTCGACATCCGTGCTCCGCTTGTGCTCTTCCCGGTCACGCTTGAGAAGGATGCGCGCACCATATCCCTCACATACGACTCATCCCGCGATGCGATGTACAACAACACGCTCATCCTGGCCTACATCAAGGCCACCGGCCAGAACAGGCCGCTTCCCAACAACATACTCGAGGATTTCGATGATGCGCAGTTCATCCCCGAGCTGCTCAACTTCTTCGAGATGAACGGCATCAGGATCAAATGCGAACAGATCGAGCCCACAGAGTTCATCGATTACAAGGCGGGTGAATTCCCCGACTACGCTCCGGGAGAGATGGAGCTCGTCCCCAATGTTGTCGTCGGGAAATACCCCATGTACTCCAGCTCGATTCAGAAGGACTTCGATTCCATCCTGGCAGGAAAGGAGATCAACGGTATCCTCACTGACCTGGTCCAGAATCTTGACAAGACCGACTTCCTTTCTGACAAACCCGATCCCCTGAGCCTCGACGAACTCAAGAGCAAAGGATTGGAAGCATCGGAGCACGACCTCGTCTACATCAACTCCCTCAACAGCGCACAGGAGAACATCCTCACTGCGATAGAGAAGCAGGATGAGATCGTTGTGCAGGGACCGCCGGGAACGGGTAAGTCGCAGGTCATCACAGGATTGATCACCTCCGCCGTCGTCAAAGGAAAGACTGTACTGATGGTATCGGAGAAGAAGACTGCATTAGATGTTGTCTACTCCCGTCTCGGCCATCTGGCGAAATACTGCCTGCTGATCGACGATGTTGGAAACAAGGATCTGTTCTACAGACAGCTGGACCGCATGCTGTCCGCTGATATACCCAAGAAGGGAACAGACATAGAATCCATATCGGACAGCATCGACGATGACGTCACCATGCTGAACCATATCGCCGATGTACTGTATCGCCCGGGATCGTTCGGGATCGCACCTTACAAGCTGTACGGAATGGAGAAGGTCAACCTCTCCGACGAGAAGCAGTTCAGCGACTACAAGATGCTGAAGGACACCGTTGACCACAGGCTCATGGAAGTGAAATACCCTGAGCTCACGGATCTGCACCAGACCTTCACCAATCAGGCGCTCATGCGCAACTTCAACTCCTATCAGACCATGACGGCGAAGAGCCCGTGGCTTCCCAGGATGAAGATGGACCTCTCCGAATACAACATCGGTGAGATGAAGGCGGACCTCATGGACCTGGAGATGCAGATGAAGGACTTCAACTCCAAGGGATTCATGGGAAGGCTGTTCTCCAAAGGAAAGGTGAACCGCGAGGCCACGGCCATGGTCAACAAGTACTTCGAGGACTGCGGACCGCATCTGGTAAGCAAGGTCATGGACGACCCGAAGCAGATCATCGACGGACTTGACGATTACGAGGAATACTCATCGCTTTCCACAATGTACTCCAAGCTGTCCAACAACCAGCGCATCTACGGAGAGAACATCAGAATGGTGTCCAACAAGGCGGACATCGAGTACTCCGACAGCAATGACAAGATCTACAGATGGATGCTGAACGAGCATCTGCTGAAATTCGATTCCGAGCACAAGGACATCATGCAGCAGATATGGGACTTCGAGAGCATCATCAAGGACATGGACAGGAAGATGGAGCAGAAGCGCGGACTCTGCAGGGACAAGGTGGAGGAGATCCTCCAGGAGAACCTCAGATACATCACCGAATCCAAGAGGCGCGGGGACATCAACAGGATCATCGAATCGAAGAGGAAATGGAACCTCAACAAGTTCATCAACCGCTACTCCTACGAACTGTTCAAAGGTGTGCGCGTATGGCTGCTGACACCCGAGGTGGTATCGGAGATACTTCCTCTCGACATGGGTGTGTTCGACCTCCTGATCTTCGACGAGGCTTCGCAGATGTACGTCGAGAAGGGAATACCTTCCATCTACCGTGCGAAGAAGGTCGTCGTGGCCGGTGACCACAAGCAGCTGCGTCCCTCCAGTCTGGGAGTCGGAAGGATCGAATGGGATTCCGACGAGGAGGACCTGGATGACGATGTATCCGCGGCGCTCGAAGAGGAGTCGCTTCTCGATCTCGCAAGGGCCAGGTACGATTCCATCCTGCTCAACTTCCATTACAGGTCGAAGTACGAGGAGCTCATCGCGTTCTCCAACTATGCATTCTACGGCGGACGCCTCTACGTCTCGCCCAATGTAATAGAACCGCCCAAGCCTCCGATCGAAGTAATAAGGGTCGAGGGTAAATGGGATAACAAGTCCAACCAGGTAGAGGCCGATAAGGTCGTGGAGCTCCTGAGGAGGATATTCATCGAGAGGAAGAACAACGAGACAATCGGTATCATCACATTCAACGCATCGCAGAGGGATCTGATCAATGATGTCCTCGATGACGAATGCTCCAAGGATTCATCGTTCGGAAAGACCGTCGCGGAAGAGATGAAGAGATACGATAACGGAGAGGATGTCGGTCTGTTCATCAAGAACATCGAGAGCGTTCAGGGAGATGAACGTGACATAATCGTATTCTCCATAGGATACGCGAAGAACTCAGAAGGAAAACTGATGCAGAGGTTCGGATGGCTCAACAACCGCGGTGGAGAGAACCGTCTCAACGTCGCTGTCTCCAGGGCTAAGAAGAAGATCTACATCGTGTCGTCGTTCGATCCCAAAGACCTGCAGGTCGAGGAGAACAAGAACGACGGGCCCCGTATTCTGAAGAAATACCTCCAGTACGCCGATGCCATAAGTGCCGGCGACAGGATTCAGGCGGATACCATCCTCCACTCGTTCGGCGACGACCGCTGGGTGGAGAAGGAGGAATTCGACTCGGGCCGCATAGCTGATAAGGTGTACAACGCGCTGGTCAGGAAAGGTTACACGGTCGAGAGGAACGTGGGTATCGGCGGATATCAGATCGATCTCGCGGTCAGACAGGATAACAGGTACATCCTCGGAATCGAATGCGACAGCCGCCTTTACGAGCTGTCCGAATCCACGAGGGAGAGGGACTACCACAGACAGAAATACCTTGAATCCAGAGGATGGAAGGTCCACAGGGTATGGACTCCCGGATTCTGGAAGAACCCTGACAAGGAGATATCCGGAATAATCGAAGCTATAGAGAGGGTTTGAGATGAAGACAACGTTGAAGATAGAGGGAATGATGTGCGAAGGATGCGTCAAGAGCGTCACCGAGGCTCTGCAGAAAGTGGACAAGGTCACCAAAGTGGATGTGAGCCTGAAGTCCAACAAGGCCGTTGTGGAGCATGACGGCGCATCCGACGAGGCGCTGATCGCAGCGGTGGTCGATGCCGGATTCAGAGCATCGGCGAAGCACGGTCTCTTCTCATGAGGACACGCGTATTCCGTATCGGCGGCATGACCTGTGCCGCCTGCTCCGGCAGGATTGAGAAGGCCATAGGCTCTATCGAAGGAGTGGAATCGGTCACCGCGAACTTCGGTAACAATACCGCCACGGTGACCTACGACGACACCAAGGTCACAGAGGCCGACGTGAAGAAGGCAGTGGATGCCGCCGGATACACGATGATCAGCGACGACCGCGAAGAGGCCGATAGGCAGGAGGTCGAGGCACTGAGGGTCCAGAAGAGGGACCTCATAATCGCATTAGTCTTCGTTATACCGCTGAGCATCATCGCCATGGGGCCGATGTTCGGCCTGGAGATGCCCTGGGACACCCTGCCGAACTGCATAATTCAGCTCGCCCTGTTCCTTCCAATCCTTTATTCCGGAAGGAGATTCTTCAAGAAAGGATATCCTGCACTGCTGTCCAGAAGCCCCACGATGGATTCCCTGGTCGCCCTGAGCACCACGGCATCCCTTCTCATGGGCCTGTACTACACATATGTCGCATTCGCCATGCCCGAACATGCGGAGCATGTTATGCTGAGCTTCGACTCGGCCGGTATGATCATCGCGCTCGTCAGCGTGGGAAAATACATCGAGGCGCGTTCCAAACACAACACCAACGACTCCTTGAGGAAACTTCTGTCTCTGGCGCCCGCCAAGGCCACTCTCATAGTCGACGGTAAGGAGTATGAGGTGGAATCATCGACACTCATCGTCGGCGACGTGGTGCTCATCCGCCCCGGAGAATCCATACCTTCCGACGGAGTTGTCATCGAAGGATCCTCGTCGGTTAACGAATCCATGCTCACAGGTGAATCGATACCTGTGTCCAAGACCGTCGGCTCCACAGTGTTCGGGGCAACGGTCAACGGAAACGGGAGCATGAAGGTAAGGATCGAGAAGACAGGCGACGAGACTGTGCTTTTCCAGATAGCCAGGATGATGGAGATGGCACAGGGAACGAAGGCTCCTGTGGCCCATGTCGCAGACAGGGTCTCCGCAATATTCGTCCCCGCGGTCATAATCATATCAATAGCAAGCTGCATCTTCTGGCTGATCTACGGGAAGAACCTGGAGGACAGCCTCACTATCGCCATATCGGTGCTGGTGATATCCTGCCCCTGCGCATTGGGACTCGCCACCCCTCTGGCCATAGTGGTCGGGACGGGGAACGGCTCGAAGCACGGCATCCTGTTCAAGACAGCATCCTCGCTGGAGGCTGCGGCCAACGTAGATACGGTCATCCTGGACAAGACGGGTACCATCACCCAAGGACATCCCACGGTGACATCCGTCGTGACCGGACTGGATGAGCGCAGATTCGTCTCGATAGTCGCTTCGGCAGAATCGGATTCGGAACATCCGATCGCAGAGGCCATAGTGAAATATGCCAAGGACAACGGCATACCCATCCTGGAGCACAGCGGGTTCGAAGCCATAACCGGGCACGGAGTACGCTGTACCGTCGACGGGAGCGAGGTCCTCATCGGGAACCGTTCGCTGATGGAGGAGAACGGGATAACTTTCAACAGCCCCGGGATAATGGTTGCAATCGACGGTGCTGCAGCCGGATCCATCGTGGTTTCGGACCCCATTAGACCGGAATCGCCATCCGCTGTGGAATCCTTGAAGAACATGGGCATATCGGTCAAGATGGTCACTGGCGACCGTCAGGAGACCGCGGAGGCCATCGCAGAAGAGGCAGGGATAACGGACATAGTGGCGGAGACCAAGCCCCAGGACAAACTGGATGTCGTGAAGAAGCTGCAGGTGCAGCAAAAGCATGTCGCCATGACCGGGGACGGGATAAACGACTCCCCGGCGCTCACCCAATCAGATGTAGGAATGGCCGTTGGATCCGGTACGGACATAGCAATTGAATCGGCGGACGTCATACTGATGAACGACGATCTAAGAAGTGTGCCAGCAGCCTTGGAAATTGGAAGATCCACACTCAGGAACATCAAGCAGAACCTGTTCTTCGCCCTTGTGTACAACGCCGTCTGCATACCTATAGCCGCAGGCCTTCCGATACTGTTCGGATACGAGGATCATCTGATGATGATGCCTATGTTCGCAGCTGCGGCGATGTCGCTGTCATCCATCTCGGTGGTGACCAATGCCGTCAGGATGAGGGGATTCAGACCGAAATCACTGGCCGAGTCTGGCTGATTTCACGTTCAAAGTGCCGTTGTCGCGCTTCCAGACTATCTCGGATTCGACGATCTCCAGAGGATGCGAATGCATCGGGGAGGATATGGTCATGGACTCGTATTCTCCCCCTTCGCCCATTATGCTGATCCCGGTCTTCTCGCGTATCCTCTTCAGCTCGTCCACCGCGTCCTGGTCGATGACGCGTCCGAGCCATTCCTTTCCGAGCCCTTCAGCATAGCATCCGACGATTATCGCCTTGATCCCCGACTGCAGGAACGCATCCATAATCAGGTCCTGATCCTTCCTCCACAGAGGAGAGAACACCTTGAGACCCAGATCGTTGCAGACCAGGTTCATCCTGTCCCACTGGTAGTCGGACCATACCGCACCTGTTATGACTCCTTCCACATCCAATCCGTCGAGGGCGTTCCTGAGGCCCTCCATGTCACCCTCCTCCGTCCCGGAGCTCGGGGCCGTGATCAGCTCCTTCCCCATGGCCTCCGCCATCAGGGGCACCACGGCCAGATTGGGCGTGTGGAATATCCATGATGCTGAATCCTCCGGCATCACGTTGACCAGATACGGGACGTCATGTCCCATCTGTTCTTCCAGATAAAGGGAAAAAGTCGAATCCTTCCCGCCCGAATAGAGGGATGCTAGCCTCATGCGTGCGCTATCTACAAACCCATAGATAAAGGAGGGTTTTTTATCAATGCACGCATGAGGAGTATCAGAGGAATCGCATATGGCCCTGGATGCAAACGCAATGAAGAAACTGGTCGCCGAAGAAGCCGTGAAGAGATACGTCAAGGACGGCATGAACGTCGGACTCGGTACCGGATCCACCGCCAAGTTCATGATCGAGAAGATCGGGGAACTGGTGAAGCAGGGCTACAACCTCACATGCGCTGCCACATCCGTGCAGAGCGAGGAGCTGGCGAAGAGCCTCGGGATCAAGGTCGTGGACATCGACGAGATCGGACACCTGGACATAACCATAGACGGTGCCGACGAGGTCGACCCAGACATGCAGCTCATCAAAGGCCTCGGAGGCGCCCTCCTCAGGGAGAAGATCGTCGCTGCGGCCACTGTGAGGGAGATCATCATCACGGATGAGTCCAAGCTCGTCGAGAAGCTGGGAACGAAGGCCCCCCTCCCCGTGGAGGTGCTGAGATTCGGCCATGAGCACACCAAATTCGCCCTTGAAAGACAGGGATGCAAGGCCGAACTGAGGATGAAAAACGGAGAACCGTTCATCACTGACAGCGGGAACTACATCTACGACTGCAAGTTCGAGTGCATAGAGAAGCCCTTCTTCTTGGAGTCCAGGATCGACGTCATACCCGGGGTGGTGGAGAACGGACTGTTCCTGAACACCGCCGTGGACGTCCTGGTGTCCAGGCCCGACGGCACTGTCGAGAGCATGGCCGACAGAAAATCCGGCGAAGATGCTTGAACGCCAGATATACGCGTATATACGCGCGTGAGGGTGCATCAGGTTTTTTATATAACCTCGATAATAGCACGCCCGATTCAATTCAAGGTGAATACCATGAAAATGCCCAGAACAATCAAAAGATACTGCCCTACCTGCAAGGCCCACACCGAGCAAGAGGTGGAGAGGGTCAAGAAGAAGAAGGCAAGCGAACTCAAATGGGGTCAGAGGAGATTCAGAAAAGTAACCGCCGGTTACGGAGGATTCCCCAGGCCTAAGCCCGAAGGAAGGGAGAAGCCCACCAAGAGGATCAACCTCAGGTACAGATGCACACAGTGCAAGAAGGCTAACATCTCCCCCTGCATCCGCGCAAAGAAGTTCGAGCTCACGGAGTGATTAACATGACCGGAGATTTCATCAAGATCAAATGTCCAGACTGCGACAACGAGCAGATCGCTTTCAAGAAGGCAGCGACCAAGGTCACCTGCCACGTCTGCGGTGCCACACTCATCGTCCCCAAGGGCGGAGTCGGAGACATCAAGGGCGAGATCATTGAGGTAGTCAACTGATGTCAAGGGTCAGGGGACTCCCGGAAAACGGTGAACTCGTAGTTTGCACCGTTAAAAGCGTGAAGAACTTCGGAGCCTTCGTCACTCTCGACGAGTACGACGACAAGGAAGGATTCATTCACGTCAGGGATGTTGCCACTGGCTGGGTAAAGTACATCAGAGACTTCGTCAGAGAAGGCCAAAAAATCGTCTGCAAAGTTCTGGGCGTGGATTCAACCAAAGGTCACATCGACCTTTCCTTAAAATCTGTCAATGAACACCAGAAAAGAGAGAAGATCCAGCAATGGAAGAACGAGAAGAAAGCTGAGAAGCTCCTCGAGATCGTTGCTGAGAGGATGGACATTGACATCGACACGGCATACAAGCAATTCGGAGAAGAGCTGCTTGATGCCTACGAGACACTTTATGGTGCCTTCGAATCCGCGGTCGCGTACCCCGATGATTTCCTTTCGGAATTCAAGGGCGAGTGGACCGATACTTTTATGGAAGTTGCCAAAGAGAACGTCGCTGCACCTATGGTACAGATCGACGGTATTCTCGAGATGAGCTCATCGGCACCTAACGGAATGGAGCTTATCAAGAACGCACTCATCGCTGGACTGGATGCCGCCGACAACACAGGTGTGGAGATCACATGTGTCGGATGCCCCAGGTACAGAGTCGTGGTCACGGCCGCCGAGTACAAGGAGGCCGAGGACATCATGAAGACAGTCACCACGACCGCTATTAACTCACTCACATCGAACAACGGCACCGCTGTGCTGAAACGTGAGAGCAAGTGAGATGAAATCAGAGATCCGCAAGTGCAAGAGCTGTAACAGGTATACATTATCGCCTGTCTGCAAGAAATGCGGAACCGCTACCATCTGCCCCGTGCCTCCGAGATACTCCCCCGACGATCGTATGGGAGAGTACCGCCGCAGGTCCATAATTGAGGAGTATGGAGAGAATGGCAAATTTGATCACTTATGACTGCAGACCGGAATTCCACAACGTCATCTTCATCGAGGGACTGCCCGGCGTCGGTAACGTGGGAAAGATCGCAGCGGATTTCATTAGCTACAAACTCGAGTCCAAGAGGCTCGCCACCATCATCAGCAGCGACCTCCCTCCTCAGGTATTCATCGACGAGAACAGCTGCATATACAGTGCCAACAACGAGCTTTGGTACGCGAAGGATGTCAACGGGCACGATATAATATTCTTGGAGGGAGAGTTCCAGGGTTCAACCCCCCAGGGACAGTTCAACCTGTGCAAGTTCATCTTCGATAAGATCATCGGATACGATCCGAAGCTGATAATTACGCTCGGCGGATACGGTCTCGGAGAGATCGTGGAGAACCCCCGTGTGATAGGCGCCGTCAACGATTCCAAACTGAAATCCAAACTGGAGAAGACAGGGGTCACGTTCGTTCCGAGCGAGCCTCAGGGCGGCATAATCGGTGCGGCTGCGATGTTCATGGCATTGGCCGACGAGTACGGTATCGATGCTGCCTGCCTGATGGGAGAGACCTCCGGATTCCTTGTGGATCACAAAAGTGCCAGCAATGTTGTTGATGCTGTCTGCAAGCTGCTCGGAATCGAGATTGATACCTCTGAAATGAACGATGAGATCAAGCAGGTGGAACAGATCAACCAAGAGGTACAGGCCCTTTCGGAGACCAATCCCGAGGACCTTTCGTACTTCCGTTGATGACCTCGTAAGGATACCTGATTCGCGTCGATAAACATCTGACCAATGCGTTTTTATAATGCCTACGCATCCCCAAGTTTAAGTCCCCACTTAGCTCAGACTGGCTAGAGCGGCTGACTGTAGAGTGTTTTCGGATGAAACCGATACAGCCGCTGAAATCAGCAGGTCCCCTGTTCAAATCAGGGAGTGGGGACCACTTTCCACTAACATCTTACAACAGTGGGCGACATTACTTCTGTGTCGGTTTGAATCGTGCGCCAGCACAAGCCGCCGAATCGACTTTTCGGTCCTGAGCGAAGCGATGCACTGACCATACGACTTGATAGAAATAACCTGAGTTAAAACCACAAGGTAATATTTATCTGTGTAATATTTTACGAAAGGGCAGGGCCACAGATGTGACCCTCCCCTTCCGACTTCAATGGTTTCTGCGGAGTACGAATACCAATGCTCCGATGACGATGATGGCCGCAACGACTCCGATGATCACATACATCACGGTGTTGTCGCCGGATGAACCAGATGGCTTGGATTTGTTCATCAGCTCACTGATCTTGTCGATATTGTAAAGCACAGAGTAGTCGGGGTTGTCCGAGAAGCTGTCCACGAGGACGTAATCGGGTACTGCCCCGGTCTCGACGGTCTTCCACGTGGAATCGGCCATGGTGCTTGTGGATGAAAGATGGTAGAAGAATCCATCGGGCAATGCACCGGCCTCCATGGTGTGCGCTCCTCCGCCGGTCGTCTCACCGATGATGACGACTCCGCTCTCCTTCAGGATGACAGGTACCAGGTTACCGCATGAATACGCTGCGGTGGTGGTGATGATACCGAATTTGAAATCGTACTGCTTCTGAAGGTCCTTCTCATCGAACTTTCCATCCAAGTTGGTATCGATGATGTACTTGTAGTACGCCTGTTCTCCGGAATCCGAATACATGGTCCTAAGGTAGGAGTAGTCTCCAGTCACAAGTGAGATGATCGCCATCGCTGCACCGGAATCTCCTCCGGTATTGCACGAGAAGTCGAAGACGAAGTTCTTGATCGCCGGGTTGGCTTTGGCTTTGTTCAGGGCATTAATTGCGTTTCCGACAGTGTCGTTCGGAAGATCTCCGGTCCTTCCTCCGTTGTAGAAGTCTATCCACGCCTGCTTGTCCACTATGAACTGGTCCAGTGAGTAGATTGCGGTATCTCCCTTCTCGTGGTAGGTGTCGGTTCCGAAGATGCTCTCCCTGACGGGTTTGATGATCTGCTGTCCCAAGGCTCCTCTGTTGATGACCTGTGGCACTTCCTCATCTTTGTATACAGCCTTGATCTTGGCAGCATAATCGGGAGCTGCAGTCTCTAAAGTATCCAGGCCAAGGAAATAAGCTGTATGGCCGCCGTCATCCAGATAAAATCCCAGAAGATAGACTCCGGCATAGTATTCGATAGGATCCGTGGACTGTAACCATCCTTTGATCTTCTTGGTCGTAGAGTTGTACTTGTCGAGGACAACATCCAACTTCTCCTTCTGCATATCGAGGCCGAGCTTCGAGGTCTCGCTCTTTCCGTAGTTGTTGTCCAATACGAAACAAAGCTCGTTGTACGTGAATTTGGCAAGAGCAGCATCGCGGGGAGCCTCTGCCTTCATATCAGCGGCTATTCCTTGGATGATCTCCTGCACGAAAGGCCCCATGGTGAGAATATCTACAGAATTCATCTCGTAGGCTGTATCATGGATGTATGCCAGATACAGGACCTCCTGGTTCATGAGGATGTCGTTCACGGTGGTGATCGGGAAGTATACGTTGTTTTCCTCGACGTAGTACGGGATATCATAATCCTTCAAATTCATTGTCTTGGATGCGGGATTCTTCAGACTCTTCTTCTCCTCTATCTGCATGAATTTGTAGACGTCATCGCTCTCTTCCACATTAAGGATGAATTTCTGGAAATTCTCCGTGGTCAGAGTGCCTTTGGCTGAATCGAATACGGCAGTCATGTTGGTGACAGGGTTCGTGAATGTGAACTTTCCATCGTTGGACGGTGTGACCGTCATGGTCTTCCCTGAATGGATGTTGTAGATCTGATCCAATTTCACGAACGGGACATAGGGTGTTTCCGCATAGTCGCGAACGATGATTTCCGATGGCTTGTCCGGCTGAACGGTCTTGATCGGCACGGATCTCTCGGTGTAGGTGCTGTCAGCGGATACATCCTCCGCTACGAGCACGAACGCCGCCGATGCGACCATAACGACGACAGCCATCAATGCGATGATTTTCTTCTGTTTCATGGTATTAAACCTTTGAACCAGCATAACATTGAGTTGTTAAAAGTCTACGTCAGACAAGGCTTTGAGGAAACCCTTATTTGAGACCTTTTTCCGATCCTTTCAAGATTTTGTACAAAGACCGAGGGGAGAAGGGTGCTTCATGGCAGTGTGATACTATTTAGTTGATATTCTATGTTAGAAGAGCATCATATTACCTTCATAATTATAATCGACCATTTCTTCTGATTCTATGATGTTGATGTGTTTCGTGCTTGATACAATTCACTAACCATCACCACTTGTAAGTATGCTTATATGCAAGTCATAGGCGGAAACACTAACCTTTATTCCCTCTTGCGGACATTCAGATTCATGGACAGGATGTCAAAGTTACCCATCATAGCCTTGATTGCGGTAGCTGTGATCATTGGGATCGTAGCAGTCTGTGTCAACTTCGATCATCAAGAACCGACGCTACGCGCCGAGGTGATCGAGGTCAAACACGGCAACACCCTTGTCCTGGACATAGGTATGGACGATCTGGAGGGACTCGGGGCCGAGATAGGCGATGACATCCTGGTGAAGACCAAAGATGATGCATTCTCAGCCCTTCTCTCCCCCAATGCGAAATATAAGGGGATACCCGTCTATGGAGGGTACATTACAGAAGTTTCCGGTAAGATAACTATAGGATACACCCTTTGCAACCATGTCACTCTCGATTTTAAGGTCGGCGACATCCTGACCCTATCCTGCGAAGGAAGGAATCCTATCATCGATAAGATGCCGAACTATCTGAAAGGGCATAGCGACGATCCGGATGATTATGACGATATGGTGGAATTCGGCAATCTTCGTAAGGTCTCCGGAGGGGACCTGATATCCAATTGGTTATACCGTTCCGCATCGCCCTGGAATGCCGGCAACCGCAGCCCCGTTGCTGATAACTATTACAGAGAACTGGGGGCCGATTTCTTGATCTGTCTGAACATGAGCGAAGAGGAATTGGCCGAATATGCGGAGAGGATGCCGGATGCATATGCAAGCGGACTGTACAATGAAGGGAGGGTATCATGCCAGTTGGTCCGTGCGGCAGTCCATTCATATCCCGATGAAATGAGATTCCTGATCGATTCCCTTCTCGAGGCGGAAGGGAAGACAGGGATCTTCTGCACATACGGCAAGGACCGTACCGGTTTCTACTGTGCTGTCATAGAAGGTCTCGCAGGAGCGACATACGATGAGATCTTGACAGATTTCATGACTTCCATTTGCAACTATTATCACATCAAGGAAGGCAGCGAAGAATATGATGTAATATCGGAGAATTATCCCCAACGCGTACTCTACCTTTATGATCACACGGAACTGATAGATCATCCTGAGAGGGTGGACTGGGCCAATACGGAATTCGAGAAGTTCGATCCCGAGGAGGTCTTTACCAGATACCTTGTGGAATATGTCGGCATTGATGCGGATGCGGTCATTCAGGTCAAGGAGAAGCTTACCGGAAAAATTTGAAACGTATATCGCCGATAGCCATCTCAATTGAATATACCTTGAACTCTGAAAAACAACAAAACACTCCTCCCAGATATCCGATTATTTGCTCTCGACAATGTTGTAATCTGTTAACGTATATATCCAATGCCAATCTTTCAATGTGTCAGAGCCAGATATGTAGGAATCACACGTCATGTCGGCCTTGTAACGAATGAATGTATCCGCATCCCTATAATCGGTCACATCTATTTTACTGCCGTAAGCATTGGTGACCACGGATTTGATCACAAGTACGTTCTAGGTCCCCCACTTGGTATCCATTGTCGAGACCACGGCATCACTGTATTTGAACTCCTTATCTTGATCCACAGTAGTGGTCAGATGCCTTGTCTCTGTCTCTGTTTTCCCGGTTGAAGGATCGGTATGAGTTTCCTTCATCACTGCATCCCTTTGGAATGTGAATTGCGATTCGGTGACAGATGTTATCTCATGATGCTCCGTGGATCCTTCAAGACTGTAAATGACATCATATCCAGAATCATGGTGTGTGAAACCTCCGTCGATATCGTAATTCATTGAAGTGCCTGGATTCCAGTTGAAAATGAATGTCCCACTTTCACTCATGTGTCCCTCTCCATTGTAAGCGATAACACAACCAATAATAGCCACTAAAGCAACAACTGCAATTATTGTGACTTTAGCATTTACCATGAATATGTTAAAGTCCTAAAGCCACATTACTTTTACCGGGCATCGCTCATCTTCTATCTTTTGGCTTTCTCTATGATCATTCTTCTTCTCACTGTAAGGATAACTTGTTTTCAGAAGAATTAGGAACGCTTCCGAAAAATCGTTTTATCCGTTAACCTATGTATGTATCGGATATCATGGATGCAGCAGGCGGAGGTATAGGTACTACGGTTAGATGTCCGGCAGGAACGTTCAGCGGACGTTCCGAGAACGGTGCGATCCAATTTCTCGGGATCAGATATGCCACATCTGAGAGATTCTGTGCTCCGGCTCCGTACAAATATCCGGAAGGCATCCATGAAATGACCACTGCCAGCCCTTTGGCCATCCAAATGACCTCTGAACTGGGAGAGCGCATGCTCGGCGTTAACGTCGAAACCGTACCTCAGGAGGAGAGCTGCCAATACCTCACTGTAACAGTGCCAGATGGTCACAGAGATAAGCTGCCAGTCATGGTTTGGATACACGGAGGAGCGTTCGAGACGGGAGGATGCGACCTCTGCGATTATATGCCGTTGGTGACCGAATGCAACGTGATAACGGTCGGAATAGGATACCGCCTCGGAGTGCTTGGATTCCTAAAGGATAAGGATGGGAAACTATGCAACAACGGTATCCTGGATCTCATCGAGGGCATGAGATGGGTCAAAGAGAACATATCATCGTTCGGAGGGGATTCGGACAACATCACCCTGTTCGGAGAATCCGCCGGAGCCGAGGCTGTAAGATGCATAATGCTATCAGAAGGTACCGGGGACCTTTACAGGAGAGCGATAATTCAGAGCGACCCTATGGGCGCCATGACGGGCCGGAAAGCGATGGCGGAAAGGATGCTGGAAGAGCTGAACCGCATGCCCATCGATGCAAGTATCGATGAGATAAAAAGAGTCCAGGCCAGCATATCATCCCATGTCATCGAGAAAGGACCTGCGAAGTTCATGACCTTCGGACCGAACTACGGCGTCTTCCCGCTTCCTGAGGAAAGCGAAATTCCTGATAGGGTAAGGAACATTGCCTCCGATCACGAGATCATAATAGGCGGCAACGAAAGAGAGGTTGCCGTTTTCATAAGCACCAAGAGGATCATCGTGGCATTGGACAGATTCATTCTGACCAGATGGATTATCGAAGCGATAATGAGGAAATTTACCAACAGCGTGTTCTTGAAACCGATAGAGGATTTTGCAAGACAATACGCAACACACGGGAGCGACGTATACCTGTACAGGTTCTATTGGATGAAGGATTACGATTACATCGGAGCCTGCCACACATCGGACGTCCAGCTGATATTCGGAGCGAAAGGGATGGAAGGGATGGACATCGCGATGGGGAAGAAGGAGGCCGAAACTCTCGAAGAGGGTAAGCCCATGAGGAAGTTGTGGACGGAGTTCGCGAAATCCGGAGAGGTCACGGAAACGGAGATCAAGAACATACTGAGGATCGGTAAGATCAAGGTCGAAGACAAACCATCCTCCTAAAGCCTCGTCCCCATCAAACGAAAATCCATTCCTACGGGACCAAACTGATCTACAGGCCATTCTGCACCAAAAGATCGTTGCAGACAAGAAGAACGTGCCGCCGAATACCGACAGCTTCTACAATAATGTGAGAGGGTATCCGACGGGATGACCCGTCGGACCCTGCTCGGTTGTGATAGTGTTTTAAGCTCAGAAGTTGAACTCAGGAGCCTTCTCTTCCTTGGCAGGCTCAGCCTTGACTTCCTCTGCCTTCTTCACAGGGGCCTTCTTCTTTGCAGGGGCCTTCTTTGCGGGCTCTGCTTTCTTTGCAGGGGCCTTCTTTGCGGCAGTCTTCTTTGCAGGGGCCTTCTTCTTTGCGGGCTCTGCCTTCTCTTCCTTGGCTGCCTTCGTCTTTGCGATCGCCTCTTTGAACTCCTTCTCCTTGGCGTCCTTCTCCTTGGCGAAGTCCTTCCTTGCGACTGAAACGTCGCCGACTGCTTTCTTTCCGACCTCGCGTGTCTGCTCCTGGCTCTTGATGTAGAAGTCTACGAAGGAGTCGATCTGCTCGGTGACGTGATCGTTTGCCATCTCCTGGAACTTCTTCAGCTCTTCCATGAGGTACTTGGGGCTGACTGAAGGTGCTGAGAATCCGGGGATTGTGGGGAACTCCTTGGGGAGGGAGTCTGCGAATGTGTCCTGCATCTCCATGAGCTGGTCGAATGTCTGGAGCCACTGGTCCCTGTTCGACTCGATTGTGGACTTCTGCATGTCGATAACCTGACTCCAGAATGTCAGCATGTTAGCGTCGAACTCGTCCATGAATCCGCCGATGTCTTTCTCGCCCTTCTTCTTCTTTGCCTCAGCCTCTTCCTTGTTGAATTTGGGCAGAGGGAAGGGCATCGGGGGCATCGGGGGCATGGGGGGAAGCTTTCCGTCGAACTTAGGCATGAAGCCTGCAAATTTGTCACATTTCTCATTTGTCATGTTAATCACATCTCTTAATAACGGCAACCCGTCATCGTTGTACGCCATAGTAAAAAGTTTTGGTGCTAAATCCCACAAGCTCTGCGGGATGTTTTCGATATCAAAATCTGTTAGCTTGAGAACGAGTTCCCTCAATCCAGGGATCTTGAGTACTCTTAGAACTCCCTTCTCCTTGATGTCCGGGATCGCTGCAAACAGCTCTGATACAATGTTATAGGGGTCGTTCTCGAGCTCCTGCGGTACACCGGCGCCCATTGTAGCGAATTCGCCCTCTGCGGCCGGGACCATCAGGATATCGATCAACATGTCGTTTACATAAATCGGTTTGATGGAATAACGGATACCCGTCACTGCACCCGATTTAAGCTTCTTGCCATCCACTTTTCCGTTGGTGTTCAAAGGCATCTTCTGGACCAGCACGCACTGGCTGGGAAGATTGGTATTCGAGATCAATTCGTCCTTTATGAACACCTGTACTAGCGCATCGCGCAGGACGGTAAGCTCGCCTATTCCCTGATCCCTCATCTCCACATAGAGGATGGGGACGTTGTCGTGCAGGATCTTGTGGAACTCCGGAGCAAGACCGCAGAACCTTATACCGGGCTGCGATGAGATCGCGGTTTCCACCAATCCTGCGTCGAAACGGACGCCGGCGTTGTTGACGAAGTAATGGTTGGATCTGCCGATGCAGGTCAGACATCCATCCTCAGCCACCTTTACCAGGTCGTGGGAATTGAAGTATTTCACTCCGCCTATCTCTTCTAGTTCGAAGAACTCGGTATCGTCCAGTTTACCGCTGCTCATGGTCGGCGAGTTGAGCAGGAGGATACCTGTACGCGGACCGTCGGAGATATCGTAATAACGGTTCTCATCCTCCACCAAAATCTTTGCCTTGAATCCCGGCAGAAGATAGCCGATAGCATCATCATCCCTTGAAGAGGGACAGATGGCGCATGCCCCGCTCAGCTCCGAAAGACCGTAACCGTTGATGACACGGGCCGTGGAACCGCAAGACCTGAGATAGTCGTTGAACTCCTTCTTGTATTCAGGAGATACGTAGGTGCCGCCCATGACCAGAACTTTCAGTTTGGAAAGGTCGACGTCCGGCTTTGTCTTATGCCAAGCATCGAATATACTCATGCTGGTGAAGATCACGTTGACTCCGAACTTCTCTATCGCTTCCGAATAACGTGGATTCATGGAGGCCAAAGGCAGGGCTACAACATTCGCACCTAAGCTGAACGATGTGTGCAGCGAGTTAACCATGAAGTAAGCCCAGTTCAGATAGTAAGGGATGAATGTGACTATGTTCTCGGGTATCTTCTTGAAATCCTCGAACGTTTCCTTTGCTTCGAGCAGGCTCAACACAAAGGAATTCATGGCCTTGTTGGACAGCGGTACAGGCTTATGCATACCGCTGACGGTTCCTGTGGTATGAAGGATTATGGGACTCTCCTCCTTAGGATATGCAATGGGGTATGCCTCGTACTCCTTCAGAAGATCCTCCATCAGGATACTGTCCTCGAGTTCGCTGTACAGCTGTCTGTTCAGCTTCCTTGCTATTTCGAACGGAGGGATTGCGAAATCCCCTCCCATGGGGCTGGGAATCACAACGATCTTCTTGATACCCAAAAGTTCCCTGTCCCTGAGAAGACGCTTCATCAGATTAGGGAATGCGAAGACCTCCGAGATCACCAGATCCGTGATCTTCTCCCTCTCTATCATGCTGTAGATCTGCTTCTCATCATACAGGTCGAGATGGTAGATGATCGATATGCTCGCACCGGTCATGTTCAGGCCGTACAATGCAAAGAACGTCTCGGACAAAGGTACGCTGATGAGCCCTACGCGGGAGTGGTTATCCCCTGTAAGTCCGAGACCTGAGAATGCCTCCGCATACTTCTCCCAAGCACGGAACATCTGCCTGTATGTGTACTGCCTGTAACCATCTGTTATCGCTATACTATTGAGACGCTCTTCGGAAACAGAATTCATTTCCTTGATGAAAGCCCAGCAAGGCTGATCCGCGATCTCACCGCTTTTCAAACGCTGCTCAAACTTTTTCATATCGTTGTTCTTGGTCACTTTGGTAGTCAAGTAAGACCCTCACTCTACCTTAGCGTGAACCCGTTTAGTTTATTTAAACGCTATTAAAAATTGGTTAGAATACTTCGGATGCTAAATGGATGATATATCCATTATCCTCATAATTACCGTCTCTCGACAGAGGTTGAATTGCAGATGATAGTCGGAGACAATGTGGACTATTCATTCCGATATCCATCGGAAATAATGCGGGCCTTCAGACCCCTCTGAACAACACGATTATTCCGATAAGGACAAGAACGCAGACGAATATGGCGACGAAGTTCTCATACGGGTATGGGCGCTCTATCCTTTCATGTACATCCAACACGGTGCTTTCCTTATCGAATACGACATCCGCAGGAAGGACATATCCCTTAGGTACTGCAACAGTCAGAACCACCTTATGACTGCTATCTCCTATATCCAACGACCCGTTAGACAGATTAACATTTACACCTTCTAACGATATCGCATTCATGTTAAAGCTTTCAAAAAATGCGCAGATCGACACTTCTGCCGAGCAATGCTCACTGAACACCACCAACTCCAAATCGCTGCAGTTCCTGAACGCCTCCATACCCACCGTCTGAACGGAATCCGATATGGTAACCTGTTTCAGCTTTGTTTCGGAGAATGCCATATTACCTATGCTCATAAGATCCTCTCCGAATCCTACAGTCTCCAGATTGCGGCAAGATCTGAATGCCGCATCATCTATTGCCACAATGGATTCGATGTTGATCTCGACCAATGATTCGCATTCAGCGAATGCCTCCCTGGGCAGTATGTACATGAAAGCCTGTAAATCGATTTTCTTCAGATACTGACACCCTGAAAATGCAAGAGGCGTTATGTCTTCCACCGTTTCATCGATGATGAATTCAGCATCCTTCTTGGCAGCGGGATAGCATACGATACTCTTTACTCCGTCTTCCTTGTACAGGATACCGTCATAGGTCTTGTACAACGCGTTGTTCTGACAGTCTATTTTCTCCAATTGGGTACAGTATGCGAACGCTCCGCTGCGGATGGTAGACACACCATCTGGTATGGTGACCTCTTTCAGAGCGGTACCTTTGAAAGCCGATGTTCCGATAATCCTCAATGACTGCGGCAAGTGTATGTTTTCAAGGGACTTGCACTCAACGAACGCCGAATCATCGATAACCGTTACATTTCCCGGGATGTGATTGAAACCGTTGACCGAGTTGATGTATGACAGTTCGGAACAGTTTGAAAATGCGTATTGTCCGATCGACAGGAGCCTCGGAGGAAGTAGGATCTCTTTAAGCTTGCAAGATGAAAATGCGTGTTCCTTGATGACTACGACTGATTCAGGGATCTGGAAGTAATCCCCCTTCTTTCCCTGAGGGTATTCGATCAGATAATACATGCTATCTTCATAGATCACCCCGTCCACGGACGAATAACGGGGATTCTCCGGATCGATTATGATGTCCTCGATATTCGGACCGGTAAATATCGGAGCCCCAATGTAGGTAACGGTCTTCGGTATCGATACCGTCTTCACAAAATCCTGGAAGAAGCCAGCATTGACAAAGGTGACAGGGTAGTACGTATCTTCGTACTTGACGGTCTCGGGCACTACAACATCGGCCACCTCGTGCTCTTCATCAGGGTTGTACCCGACAAGATAAAGGGATTCGCCATCATCGGCGAACTCGTAATCGAATCCATCATCGGTTGAGAACGGCTCTCCTGCATCCGAGACGTCTGCGACCATGCCGATGGCTAACAGAACTGCGATAGGTATGGCTGCTAGAAGTATCCGGACCTTCATGCCCCCTCACCTGTATTACAGTAAAAAATACCATCGTATGAATGGTCTAATAATTCGCCAAAAAAGTTAAAGAACACTGCATCATAATAGAGATTCTTACAGTGAACCTATACATCTTGTTCGCTGTGATGATTACCGAATTATAGTCAGCTCCTGAACATCGCTTGCGATATTGCTAAAGCTCTTGTCCCGATAAATGATCGGCCGAAACTAATATTCAGAGGATGTTTAACAGGTCCTTTGGCGACTCAGCATATGGTATGCCTTCTTTCTTGCATTCCTCGACTGATAGCCCGAAACCATACGTAACGCCGATGAATTCCACCCCTGCTTTGCGTGCGGATTCCAGATCGTCCAGACTGTCACCGACCATGACTGTCTCCTTCGGAGTACATTCAGCAGCCTCCATGCATTCCCTGATGAGATCAGTCTTGGTAACTAGATGATTCGGACCGACACCGTTTATCCTCAAGAAGCATCCTTCGACATCCATGACTTTCATAGACCTTACGGCGAAATCATCGTACATCATTGTGGCAATCGCCAGCATATATCTGCCGGAAAGCTCCCTGATGACCTCCGGCATATCCGGATACTCGACGAAGTCCTTGTAGCCTTCCTGTTCATAATAAACTTTGACGAATAGCAGTAACATCTCATTCTGCCTTTCTTTATCAAAACCCAGCAGACTGATGATGACAGGTCCGAAAGGCCCGCATAAGGCGCGTACGATCTCATCGTCGGGAGGGAGATCTCTGCCCAGCTGTCTGGCCATCTCCTTGATTGTGGCGACCGATCCTGGAGACGAATCCATCAAGGTCCCATCCTTATCGAAAATGATCAGGCTCTTCCCTTCCATGAACTGCTAAGTAAAATGCAGGTTTATCAATATGCCTAGAACTTCTGTAGAGGGCTGAGATCGATCCCCCTTCCTAGCGGCTCATATGGAATTGATATCAATAATCAATCTTTATACCCAAGAAACGTTACCTCACCCATGACCAGACGTGTTGGAACAGGCTCATCCCGTTCGTTGGTGATCATCGCTTTCGCCGTATCTGCGGTAGCGATGATGCTGGCGTCTCCGGCGCTTACGATACTGGACACCGATGCCTCTCTGAAAGATGATAAAGCAGGATACTGCATAAAGATGGACAATCCTTCAGAATCCGATATTGAGAACTATCTCGTGGAAGACAAGGAAATACGTATCCTCGAGGCCAGCTACATTATGCTGAATATTTTCAATATTGGATTATTCGAAACAGAGGTCTCCGCGGATTTCTACAAAACCTCGGATGCCGAAGGCGCAAAAATAGAAGCTGGTGCTAAAGCGATCAGCCAAACAACCGTCGAAGAAGTATATGCAACAAAGGCGGTCATCACATTGACTGCCACGGAACCAGGAAATCTTTTCATCTCAGACGTTGCGCCTAACTACAGGGATGCAGCAGATGCTATCGGGAGTTACTTCGGAACCACGGTCTCCGAGGGCGACAGAATCATCATAACTGGGGACATCACGAAAAGAGAGGCAAGATATGATAGCACACATCTTGCGAACGTCACCGATACCAGCTATGTCTTCTCCAGCAAAGCCTCATCCGACTACATCATTTACAAAATTGACACACGGATCGAACTTTGCAAGGACGGAATAATAGGTGGCAAGACTATCGGTTTCAAGACCAACAGCCAACTGATGAAAACAGCAGATACGGAATACGACTATGGTGGAACGAAATATGCCGACCTCACCCCCGCCAGCCCGTGCACCGTAAAGGTCGGTCCTTCGAAGAACCACTTTGTAGAGGGCAGCACCAAATTCATAGTCGACAACAAGGAATACGCAATCGAACCCGGCACCAGCGGTGGCGAATCCAAAGAGGGTACAACATATATCATGAACGAAACGGTAGTCGCAGAATACGTCATTCTCCTCCAGAATAAAGTGAATGTGATTCCGGCCTCGAGTGTGAACGTAACAGTCGACAAGACGTATGAAAAAGCTGAGGAACTATACAGCGAGATAGTCATAACAGTCGCTGGAGAGAAGGTTCTTGAATCAATCGGAATCATCGCTGCGGTAATCGCTGCCATCGTCCTCATCGTTATCATCGTCATTATCATAATGGTCAAAAGGAAGAAATGAAAATCAATTGGAATCAAACAAACTGACGTCCCCTCTGAAACGATGCTGTTCTAGAGGGGGCACCAGCTGACTTTACTGAGTTCTGAGATACGATAGAATACAAGAGGTCTGATCCCGCTATTTACCCTCGCTCCGACTGAGTATCAAAGATAACAGTTATGCTTATGACTCGGAACAGTAGATATCAAAATCGCACCTTGTTCCATACATCATTAAAATCAATTTCCATATTTCTCATCGTACTCTATCTGAGCGTCGAGTGCTTCAAGATATGCGACCTGGGCCTCATCGAGCGCCAGAATAGCGTCTGCCAAACATTCAGCGGCGTAATCGATTCTGCCCTCGATGTATTTATCCAGTTTCTTCTGGTCGCGGGCATCCTTCCTGGCATCCAGTTTGGCTCTGGCATCATCAAAATGATCGACGACGTTATCCTTCCTGCTCTCCCGCTTCATCTTGCGGTCCGCCATCCTAGAATCTCTTTTCTCTTTCGCGGCGCTGAGCTTGGTATCGACGGCGGCCTTCCTCAGATCCGTCTTGGCGGCATGTGTCTCGGCCATCTCTTCAACCTTGACCCGGAACTCCTCCATCCTTCTGTTCAGATTCTCCAGCCTTTCTGCTCTCGATTCGTTGGACATTGTAATTCCTCACATGACGCTCAGATGCCGAAGCACACTGTAATCAAAGTTATTTCCGGCCATATTAGCTTTGCCGTACAATCCATAAATTGACAAACTAGTCTGCCCTGGGCTGCCAGAACGGAGCAATGCTAAACGCCGACGATATGAACCGTTCAGCTAAGAACGGATTGGAAAAAGTGACCGGCCGATGCCGGTCTGATAATTTGTTTATCAGCTCTCCATGAGCTTCTTGATGTATCTCTTCTCGTTGAAAGAGATCTTCCCATCTACTGCACAGATAAGGAGCGTGATGATTATGATGTCTTCCTTGAGTTCTTTAGAAAATTCTCCGATGGCACTGAGCATAGCTGCAAGTATGACCTCGTTATCCTTGGCATCCACCTTGGCCTCCCTGAATATGGCCTTAACCTCTTCATATGTCACTTCGCGTCCGACCGCCGCCTCAATTGTAGGGCGGAGGAGACTGTACTCAGCATCATCGAGCTTCCTGTCGGCCATAACCGCTCCTAGAACGAATGCAATATAGATCTCTGCTCCGGTGAGCCCGTCCTTTGTGATATCTGAAAGTGCGACCATGACCTTTGCGGATTTGGCTCTGAGAACATCCGTGTACTGAACGGGGTTCAACGACTCAACTTCTTTACACAGCCTGTCAAAATCACTCATATGATTACCTCATTTTTCCTGAACATATCCGATAAGGCTCTAGATGAACCTCGCAACTGAAACGGACTAGGAACAGAAAGGTATCGAAATTTATGCTATAAAAAACTCGTATCGAGATGCTACAGAGATGAGCAAGCCGGTTCAGAAAGGACGGATCGCCATCTATTGCGGCTGAGACCGTCTGAACAAAACATGCAACCCATCGGTCAATTAAATAATACCCAATCGATTCCAGACGTATGACTGTCTCTAACAGAGCGGGGATTCCGTCTCGCCGCAAATCGCTGATGATCGCTGCGGCCATTGTTGCATCCCTGATGCTGATCTCTCCGACACTGGTGGCCGCGGATACCGATGCCTCTTTCACAAAAGATGAGGCGGCTTTTATCGTCAAAGCCGACAATCCGACCAATTCCGAGCTTGAGACCTACAACATAGACAAAGGACTGGAGATCTCGAATGCATCGAAGATGTTCACTGAGATTTTCAATTTGTTCATACTGGGCTCACCTGTGATAAAGACAGGATCGTTCTCCGCAGTGATGTCGAACGGGCGCACGGTAGAATCAAAAGCGACCACCGGATTAGGTACGACAGAAATATTCACCAAGGATCTGAGGGCGGTATATACAGCGACCTCGGATGGTGACCTTATAAGCCCCATCATTGAAACGAGCAGCGTCTATTACCAGCAGGCGGCCATGGTCGTCGAGAATTATCTCGGAGAAAAATTATACGAGGGAGACAAACTCATAATCACCGGTAAGGTGAACCAGAGGCTGGCATTCAATTCCACCTACTCCTACGCCTCGGTCGACAGCACCCACAGCGTGAGAGAAAAAACTGTCATCATCCAGTACTACGTACAGGACATGGACGTTAATATCGAACTGTCCAGAGCAGGAGAGACAGACAGCAAATCGATACGTTTCGTCTCGGACATCGAGGTGATGGTGACCACCGAGGGTGATTACGATTACAAGGGCGTGAAGTACTCCGATCTTACACCGAGCAGCCCCTGCACGATAGTCTACAATTCATCCAGCTTCAGTTTCGAATCCGGATCTGCAAAATATATCATCGATGGCAGAGAACTCCCTGTGAAGCTCCTGGGCCAATATTCCTTCACACAAGAAACCACCGCGGACATCTGGCCCGACGATCAGGTGGATATCAAGGAATTCAAGGAATATGTGAACGGCCTGCCCGCCTCCAGCGGGAACGTGACGGTATCGAAGAGCTACCACGATGTGGAGAGCGAGTTCGGCGACGTGATGGCGGATGTCGTCGAAAAGGAGATCATAAACATCCTGCAGTCATTCATCGTACCGCTCATAGCAGTCCTGATCATATTGGTCGTGATCGTCACCGTTGTTGTCGTAGTGCTGATTAAGAAACGCTGAAAACCGGAGGGCATGAAGCCCTTTCCGGCTCTCAGATTTCCAACAAGACTGACAAACCGTGTCCCATCCTAATATACAGAGTCTGCGATTCACCGTCATTATGAAGACATCTCATCTGCTGATGGTATTCGGAGCATGCGCTGCAATCGCATGCGCAGCATTTCTGATGATTCCGAGCGGTGAGACTGAAAAGGAGGCTACCGGAATGGAAATGAGCGAGCCGGGGACCATCAACACGTTCTCATGGGATGTTTTCGACCAACTGGATGAGGACGAGATATTCTATTCACCCTGCGGACTGTATACCGCTCTGGCGATGCTCCTCAACGGAGCAGAGCCCCAGTCCGTGACAGAGAAGGAGCTGCTGGATGCACTCCATGCAAAGGACAGCGGGACGGCGAATTCTGACCTCAAGAACCTGCTGGATTCACTGACATCGGACAAGAAATACAGATTCAGCTCTTCCAACCTCATACTTGTGGACAAGACCTATGCCTCGGGAAAGAAGATCAACGCATCGTTTTCCGAGATCGTAGAGAAGATGTTCGGAGGTTCCGTCCAGACCGCAGATATACACGACGATACCGATGCTGTAAAGGAACTGATCAGGAAATGGGTCAGCGACAGCACTTACGGCTTCATCCCGGATTACGAATCCATACTGGACAGCTCTACATTGACCGACGTTCTCAACGTCGTGTACTTCAAAGGTGAATGGATGTACAAATTCGAGAACACATTCACAAAGGAATTCAGATGCTCGAACGGCACTGGTTCCGAAGTCACGATGATGCAGAAGACGTTCAGCTCCGGGGCTGTGGGCTATTACTCTGACGGCAAATACAGAGGTATATCACTACCGTACGAATCCGATGGAGACGACAGCGTCTCGATGATCATCGTACTGCCCGCTGACGGCGGAACGGATATCAAGAAAAGATGGTCCGCAGAGACCGCTGAATACAGGGAACAGTTCATGGAGAAGGTTCGTACAAGCTCATTGGATTCGATGCGCCTGAATGTCATACTCCCCAAGCTGGATGTCGACACCTCATACGACCTGAAGGAACTGTTCACAGCCCTCGGATTGAATGTGGCCATGTCCGATGCGGCGGAATTCTCAAAGATCGTCGACGGCGACTGCCTGAAGATCACCGACGGAAAGCATCAGGCCAAACTCAAGGTGGATGAGGAAGGTACGGAGGCCGCTGCGGTCACGGAGATCGTTATGAAGAACACCGCGGTCCTGAACACCGACCCCATCATCGACTTCCATTGCGACATCCCGTTCGTCTTTACAATATCGGAAGACAAATATGGAACGGACTTATTTACAGGTTATATCGGAAGCATAAAATCCGATGTCGTAGCGTAATATTGAAAAAAAGATAGGGATGCAACATGGGTAAAGGTCGTACGATACATTGGTGTCTTGTGTGCAATCTATTGACTACATCCAAAAAATGCCCGATCTGCAGGAATGAGGTATCAAGGCTGGATCTGGATTCTTCAGGCCACCTGATCCCGCTCTCGCAGAACATGATCCTTCCCATCCGCAAATCAATCAACGCAACATACGGAAAAGGATGCGGAGAAATCCTCTTGCCTGACAACTGCGTGTCGTTCCTGGATCGCTCGAAAAAACATTCTGACATCATAGTCAACGGAGGGAAGATCGGTACCATCACCGACGGGAAAGTATCCCTCTACCTCCCCGGAATGGACGCCGTGTCGGATAAAATGACTAAAAATGTCGTTAAATGCGACCACAACTCCTCATTCTTCATCAAGAAAGGACACGGCCTTATGGTGACCGGTGTCAAGGAAGCTTCACCCGGTCTTAAGAAGGGCGACCGCGTCTGTATCCTGAACGACAGGGGACGTGCTATCGCCGTCGGCAATATGAAAATGTCGTCAGAAGAGATGGCCAACAGCGACAGGGGTGTCGCAGCTTCCATCCTCAAAAGCGGACAGATCCGTACCTGCTACGGCGTCCCACACCATGACTGGAAGAAGACTTTGGAACTCAATCAGCCCACGACCAGCTCCACATCCGGTATGGCTGTGGGCAGCATCAAGGAATTGGCATCATCCTACAGCAACAACGTCGTGGTCGAACTCTCCAAGGACATAAGGTCCGAAGCATCGCTTCTTCTGACCCTGGATGCAGGATTCATACCCAAGGTCCTGGTTCACGAAAGGGACGAGTTCATAGACTACCTGATAGAGAGGTATGTTCTGACGGTCGTAGACACCATCCCGGACAAATGCCTGCTGATAGCCGATTCATACGATGGGTCGAACCCCGACGTGGTCTATCACTCGCCTACATCGGAATGGGAGCCCTCATTGGTCTGGATGTACATCATGATGAAGGCTGTTCCCTTCCATCCTTTCTACTCGAAGAACTAAGTGGATTCTGACGCATCAGATATGCAGACCGAACGGACTGCAAATCCGATTACTTTATACCGTGAAAACGACCTTTGAAAGACCATCTTAGAGGAGAGGGAACATGGCCGAAGTTCAACAGAGGACTGTCCTGATAATCGCTGCAGCGGTAATAATCGCGGCTATCGCCGCCATCATAGTCGTGCCCAAGATACTCGATAACAGCAGCAGCCTTCCGGAATACACCATAACCGGTGAGACCGACCTCGAAGGGAACTTCTTCATATCCTTCGTCTACTCCAAGAACATCATCATGCTTGACGGGAAGGGAAACGTCGTATGGTCTAAGCACGAAGATGCCCCGGATAACGGCGTGAAGACAGGCTACTGGGATTTCAAGAAGCACGTGATCGACGGGAAGACCTACTACAGCTATCACGACCAGAACGCCGACTGGGATAAGCTGGGAATCGAGGGGTTCGCACCAGGCGAACGCGTGATTCTCGATTCCGACTTCAAAGAGGTGAAAAGGATAACATTAGAAGCATCTGGCACAGTTGAGAAAGGGCACCCTCTGGACGGCCATGACTTCCTGATGATCGATCTGGACCACTACATAATGTCGAGCTATCTCAAGACCAGGGTCTACAACATTCCCGGATATCCCGAAGGGTCCAACGTAGTGTACTCCTATCTCCAGGAGGTGCAGAACGGCACAGTGATCTGGGACTGGAAGAGCATCGACTATCCCGAGCTCTACTCCCTTACCGTAACCGATGCCTCGGCCACCGCGAACGATTTCGCCAACGAAGAGGTGGATGCTCCCGACTATGTCCACTTCAACGCCATGCGCCTGAAGGATGACGGGACCCTTGTCTGCTCATTCCGCCATCTGAACACGATCATGGGCCTGGACCGCACAGTCCAGACGGATCAGATCAAATGGAAGCTGTCCGGTAATGCCGATGAGTTCGGACTGACATCGGACCAGAAGACCTCCAGCCAGCACTATGTCACCGTCGACGGAGATACCATCAGGGCCTTCGATAACCATAATTCCACCGGGAAGACCAGAGTCGTTTCTTACAAGATCGATTGGGAAAACATGGCTCTGACGGAAGACGGATTCGACAGCTTCCGCATAGAGGGAAAATACACATCGGCATGCGGCTCCGCCCAATACCTGTACGGTGAGACCTATGCATTGGGGTGGGGACGTACCGAGAACGATGCGGTCTGCATGTGCGTGTACGACTTCGCTTCTGACAAGGAGCTGATCCGTATGACTCTCGAAGAACCTCAGAACTTCACGTACCGCTGCGTATACTATGATTGAATGCCAGATGTACCGTGCATGCATGGACGTTCACAGAAGCATTAAGGACCAGCGCTGATTACCGAAAAAGTTTCGGTTCGATAGTATTTTTTATTATAATATTATTGGACGCGTATGAAGACGCGGATATTACTAGCATCTGTACTGAGTGCGGTTTTCTTTGCCATTGGCATAACCGCATTGAGTTCGGATGCAGATGCCGCGTATTTCGATGATGATCAGGGATTCACATACTTCATTCTCGAGGATAATCAAACCGTTTCTCTGAACTCCTACTACCCAGACGGAGATCATCATGTGGAAAATGTGATAATTCCAGACACCGTAGAACACGATGGCGTGGTATACACCGTCATAGATATTTTTGCGATTTTCTATTTCGACTGGATCAAAACGATAACGATACCTGAGCATATCCAGAGCATATCTTTACCAGCCTTCACGGGCGAGAACATAGAATCCATCATCGTCGATCCCGAAAACACTTACTTCGAATCGATGGACGGAATCCTTTACAATGAATCGATGCGCAGCCTGTTGACATACCCCTGCGGAAAAACAGACTTGTCCTTCGAAGTGCCCAATTCCGTTGGAATTCTGGAAAGACGGTGTTTCAGCGGGTGCTTATTGGAAGAGATTACGCTTCCGGTTCAGCTCTTCGCCATCAATAGTTCTGCCTTCGCCGGCTGCCTCAATCTGTCGAAGATCAACAATACGGACGGCTACAACACACTTCCGGATGACATCGCCATCATAGATGATGATGCGTTCTGCGACTGCACATCATTGGACAATATAATCCTCCCTAAGAATCTCAGAATTCTGGGGAGCTGCGCATTACAGGGGACTGCCCTCAAAACAGTGGAGATTCCCTACTCGGTCTCGATGGTTGGTTTCATGGCATTCTCATACTGCAAAGAACTGGAAAGCATCACCACAGACTTTAATCCGATTTACAAATCAGAAGACGGCGTTCTGTACAAGGACGACGGTTTCATAAGCCTAATAACATATCCGGCCGGAAAGAAAGATACGGAATTTTCGATAAATACATCGACAAACGACATCTGGCCCGGTGCTTTCGCGGGCTGCGAATACCTGACTAAAATAACTCTCCCAAATACGATGGTCATGGCCCCTAGGGAAGCATTCCTTGACTGCTATTCCCTGAGCGAGATCAATCTGGATTCCCTTCTGATAATCGGAGACTCTGCTTTCGAGGGTTGCTTGAACCTGCACAACATAACCTTGGGAGAGGATCTGGCATCCATAGGAATGCTTGCATTCGCAAGTACAGGACTAGAATCTGTGGATATACCTGATTCCGTAATCACGATTTCTATGGAAGCTTTCCTTGACTGCACCAATCTCGAAATAGTCAACTTCCGGGAAGGCTGTCAGACAGAGATAGAGAGCGATGTATTCTACCAAGACAATGAACTGTATATGATTTCCATCTACAGCGAGAAATTGAAATTCGAAGATGGGGCTTTCGACGTAGGCACCATCGACGAACCGGCCGAGATAATGGTCATCAAACCAAAGGGATACACACTTCCGGAAAATGTGGTGACCGACGAATATACAATCCTAGATATCCACGATAGGGGAGAACGCCCATACCCCTACGAGAACTTCCTGGGCATATTCCTGTGCATACTTGTTGTGATCGGGATATTCAAACTATTTAGGGGGGTCTGATCTCTACGAATCTCATCAAAAGACTAATCCAATCGTTCCACGACATACATGACAACAAGGTCATCCTAATGGCCCTGATCAGAAGAAACACCGCAGGACGTTACAAGAACTCCTACGTCGGTTTCCTATGGCATCTGCTGATGCCTGCATTGATGATCGTGGTCCTGACCATCACATTCACATACATTAGGCCGCGTCCCCTCGAGGATTTCTGGGTCTACTTGAGTGCAGGTATGTTCCCTGTAACATTCATCTCAAGCTGTCTAAGAGGCAGAGCCATAGTGCAGAACGCGAAATACATAACCAAGATGAAGATCCCGAGGGAACTGGTCGTTATATCGTCAGTCCTGACCGAATTCCTTACAGTGGTATTCGCATACATGGTCATCATCATAGTCATCCTGCTGTCAGGACAGTACGTGGATTGGTCAGGATTCCTGATGCTCCCGGTGGAACTATTCCTGATGCTGATATTCTCGCTAGGGTGTGCGTATCTGATTTCCACAATCACGGTGTTCATCAACGATGTGGGATACTTCATGACCATAGCCATGAGGCTGGTCATTTGGATCACACCCACATTCTTCCTGGCCAGCGAGGCCAAAGGTCTGCTGGCAACGATCGTGTGGTACAACCCGTTCACTTACTACGTCGAGGTGTTCCACGACATCCTGTACTACGGTACATTCCCGCACATTGAATATCTGGTGATGAGTGTCATACTGGCGGTCATCATGTTCGCTATCGGTTCGTATGTGTTCTTCAGGTATGAGAAGAAGTTCCCGGAGGTGCTGTGATGGAAGAAATTCCTGGAAATGCAGTTGTGGAGGAAGTCCCCGAAGTCCCTGTAGTGGAAGACGACGTTGTGATCAGGATCAGAGGGATGAAGAAATCCTATCACATCATAGACCCCAGTCTCGGAAGAAGCAAACTACACACCAAGAGGAAGAAGGAATATCCAATATTCGACGGGATAGACCTCGATGTGAGGAGAGGAGATATCGTCGGTATCCTCGGACGCAACGGATGCGGTAAGAGTACATTCCTGAAACTGGTGTCCGAGATCCTTGAGCCTGACGAGGGTACGATCGAAGTGCACGGTAAGGTCGCAAGCATCCTGGAGCTTAGCATGGGTTTCCACGGAGATATGTCCGGAAGGGACAACATCATCCTCAGGAGCGAACTGTACGGCATCCAGAGAGAACATGTAATCGAACATCTGGAGAAGATCATCGAATACTCCGATCTGGGAATTTTCATAGACAACCCTGTAAGGACCTACTCCTCCGGAATGAGATCCCGTCTGGCGTTCTCCATCATGGTCAACGTCGATGCGGACATATTCCTGGTAGATGAGGCACTGAGCACAGGAGATATGGCCTTCGCATCCAAGGCGTCGGAACATCTCAAGAACCTGGTCCGCAGCGGAAAGACCGTTCTGTTCACATCGCACAGCATGAACACGATAAAGCGTACATGCAACCGTGCCATATGGCTCTCCGACCGCGTCATCAAGATGGACGGTCCGGCAGAGGAGGTCGTGGACGCCTATTCGCGTTCCATCAACGACTCGTTCGAAGAGACGCTTCACCTGGCAAACGACGGATCATCCGCTGCACAGTACAGGGTCTCGACATTCTACCGCGACGGGAACGGAGTGGAGAAGAACGAGGAGGAGAGACGCAGATGGCTGAACGAGGCCGCGCTGAGGGACCACCCGATGGCTCTGAACGACCTTGCGGACATACTGATGTCCGAAGGCAAGACGGAAGAAGCCATGGAGATGTACCAGAAGGCAGCGGAAGCCGGTAACTACGAAGCCAGGAGGAAGTTCGCATCCCTTCAGGGAGAGACCCTCGACGAGATCCAGGAGCTCCGCCAGGTACTCAAGGGATTCTGCAGCTCCGAGTACCCCTACGATTACTACAACTACGGTAACATGATGTTCAAGTCCGCCCTCACCATCAAGGATTACGAAGAGGCCATGGAATACCTCCAGAAGGCCTCGGATATGGGATGGAGCGACGCGGACGTCCTTATCGGTCAGATGTACCGCGACGGGAACGGAGTGGAGAGGGACATAGACAAATGCGTCCATTATCTCTCCAAGGCAGCCAACAACGGTCACAACAAGGCCATGGCGATGCTGGGGGACCTCTTCTACGACAACAAGATCACGAAGAAGGATCCGGAAGAGGCATTCAAATGGTACATGATGTCCGCTTCCGTAGGCAATGCCAAATCCCAATACCAGGTAGCGATGATGCTGGACGGAGGCATCGGTGTCGAGAAGGACGAGGAAGCGGCCAAGATGTGGTTCGCCAGATACTCCAGTTCGATGGTCAACGATTCCCGTAAGATCGCATTGGATATCCTGAAATCCCGCAGAGGCGACATGGCCCTGTCCAATAATATCCTGAAGGCGATGTCACGCAGCAACCATCCCCAGTCCATGACCACCCTTGCCGGCAAATATCTGACCGGCAGAGGATTCAAGAAGAACGAGAAGGCTGCCATGGACCTCATGAGGAAAGCGGCAGCTGCTGGAGGACAGCCGCGTACGAAGCTCGCTGAAATGATAGCGAACGAGGACAAGTCCGGTCAGTATCCGCAGGAATCGTTCGATCTCATCAAGAGCGCGTGCGAATTCGGCGACTCAGGGGCTATGTACAAGATGGCCCAGTTCTACAAGGACGGAATCATTGTCGAAGAGAACGTGGACATGTACCGCAAGTACATGAAGATGGCCGCAGAGCGCGGTAACCGCGACGCTAAGATGACCGTCATGAAATGGGAGCAGCGTACCGAACGCAGAAAGAACGACAAGGAGAAATCTCAGTCTAAGGGCAACGGCGGAAAGGGCGCACCCAGGAAGCAGAACGCCAACGGTCCGCCCAGAACCGGGGCTAACAAAGGCCCGGCCAAAGGTGGCAAAGGTCCAAATAAGGGCGGAGCCAACAAAGGTCAGCCCAAAGGCAACAAGAATCAGGGCCCGCCGAAGAACAAACCCAAGACTCAGTGATCAAACCCCGGCGGCGGATTCCCGCCGCCTCTCTTTTTCATACCACTTCGAACAGTGCCAGGAATGCATTCAGAATAAGGAGCACGCCTCCGACGATGACCGCTATCTTTCCGAACTTCATCCCGAACTTGTACCCGATATACATGCCTAAGAAACCGGCAACGAAGTTAGCCACAGCCAATGCCAGATCCCCTTCGATAAGACTAACCGTTCCTGCAGAGAATGTCACACCGACTATCAGCGCATCAAGACTTACTGCTACCGCCAGCGGAAGCATGGATTTGACTCCGATGTCCCCGTTGATGGTGTGAGGGCCTTCTTCCTCTTCGAAGAAGGCATCCTTTATCATCATTCCACCTAAGAACAGGAAGACACCGAACAGCACCCAACGATTATACTTGACTATCAGATCAGATATTGAAGCTCCGATAAGGAATCCCACCAGCGGCATCACGGCATGGAATATCCCGAACCACAGCCCCACTATGGCTGCTTTCTTCCAGTTCATCCCCTTTGTGGCCAATCCCTTACCGAGAGATATGACGAAGGAGTCCGCCGACATGCCTATGAATATCAGCAGGGATGCGACGGTTATCATTGGGTTCTCTCCGTATCGACGGTACTCGATACTGATGCAATTCCTGAATACCGATTTAAAACTAAGGGATTTAGATTAAACCCCTTTGATGGTCCTAATATACGGAGCCGTGCTTATACGGAACGGAGATAGTTTGGAACTTCCTGATCATATCGAGGTACGCGGCGCCAGGATGCACAACCTGAAGAACATCGACGTGGACATCCCCCTGAACAAGGTCGTCGGCATCGCAGGGGTATCGGGATCGGGGAAATCGACTCTTGCCTTAGGTATTCTGTACGCCGAAGGTTCCAGGCGCTATCTAGAAGCATTATCCACATACACCCGCAGACGCATGACCCAGGCTGCTCGCGCAGAGGTCGATGAGGTCCGCTATGTTCCTGCCGCTCTTGCACTCCATCAGAGGCCCAGTGTCCCCGGAATCAGGAGCACCTTCGGAACATCCACAGAGCTTCTCAACAGCCTAAGGCTCATGTTCTCAAGATTGGCCAACCACAGATGCCCTAACGGACATTATCTGGAGCCGAGCATCGACTTCGCCGCGATGATCGACATCTACTGCCCGGTCTGCGGTGCAAAGGTAACACCTCCCAGCGCCGAGGAGCTCGCATTCAACAGCTCCGGAGCATGCCGCAACTGCGACGGGACAGGTGTAGCATACGAGGTCGACGAGACCACACTCGTTCCCGATGAAACCAAGACAATAGACGAAGGCGCCGTAGCGCCTTGGCAGACCCTTATGTGGTCGCTGATGAAGGACATAGCCAGAGACATGGGTGTGCGCACCGATGTGCCTTTCAGGGATCTGACGGAGAAGGAGAGGGAGATCGTATTCCACGGCCCTGCGGAGAAGAGACATCTGCTCTACTACAACGAGAAATCCGGCAACGCCGGCGAGATGGACTTCACATACTACAGCGCCGTATACACCGTAGAGAATGCTCTTTCCAAGGTCAAGGACGAGAAAGGGATGAAGAGGGTGGAGAGGTTCCTCAAGATGAGCCCCTGTCCCTGCTGCAAAGGCACCAGACTGTCCGAGGAGGCCAGAGCACCTCTGCTCAGAGACATCTCATTGGACAAAGCGTGCGAGATGACTTTGACAGACCTTGAAGAATGGGTCAGAGGCGTCCCGGGATCACTGCCTTCCGAGATGAGGAACATGGCCGACAGCATATGCGAGAGCTTCCATGACACTTCCCGCCGCCTGATGGACCTGGGATTGGGATATCTCACCCTCGACCGCCCCACATCAACACTGTCCACGGGAGAGAGGCAGCGCACACAGCTCGCAAGGTCAGTCCGCAACCGCACCACAGGCGTTCTCTACGTTCTTGATGAGCCTTCGATCGGACTCCACCCGTCAAACATAGAGGGGCTCATAGGCGTCATGGACGATCTGGTAGGGGACGGCAATTCGATAGTTCTCGTGGACCATGACACTCAGGTGCTCAGAAGATCCGATTGGATCATAGAGCTGGGTCCGAAAGCGGGTCAGGAAGGCGGGTCGGTGATAACCGAAGGTACCGTTGAGGATCTTGAATCCGATAAGAAATCCATAATCGGACTGTTCCTTGCCGGGAACCCTGTCACCCTCCGCCCGAGATCATCTCAGGAGGAATTGTTCTCCCTGGGCGAGATAACCATGGATACGGGCGAGATACATACTGTCAAACCGCTGCACGTCCGCATCCCGAAAGGACGCTTCACCGCCGTCACCGGAGTCTCCGGAAGCGGTAAGACAACGATGGTCCTCGACAGTCTGATTCCGGCCTTAGAGGCCTCACTGGCAGACAGACCTCTTCCTTCCCATGTGACCTCCGTGTCCGCTGAAGGCATAAGGTCCGTGAAACTCATAGATGCCACTCCGATCGGCATCAACATACGCTCCACTGTAGCTACATACGCCAATGTCCATGACGAGCTCCGCAAGGTCTTCTCCAGGACCGATGCAGCGAAGGAGATGGGTGTCAAGGCAGGCGACCTTTCATACAACACCGGCTCCCTCAGATGCCCCACATGCGACGGTACTGGCTCCATTAGTCTGGATGTGCAGTTCCTGCCCGATGTGGACATTCCCTGTCCCGATTGCGGAGGCTCGCGCTACGCCCCCGACGCTTTCAGGATAACAAGGGTCAGGGAGGACGGAGTGAAGCAATCCCTGCCGGAACTGATGGAACTGAGCGTCGATGAGGCCCTGGAAGCTTGCAGCGACCTCAGACTCGTGAAGAACAGGCTCCAGCTCCTGCACGACGTAGGGCTCGGATATCTCACGTTGGGGGAGGACACTCCCGGACTCTCCGGTGGAGAGGCACAGCGCCTGAAACTTGCCAGCGAGATGGGCCGTGAGCAGAGCGATACGCTCTTCGTTTTCGATGAGCCCACCATAGGCCTCCACCCGCTTGACGTCAAGACCCTCATGGGAGTGTTCCAAAATCTGATCGATATGGGCGCTACGCTGATCGTGATCGAGCATGATCTCGACGTCATCAGGAACGCCGACTTCATAGTGGACATGGGCCCCGGCGGCGGGGACGAGGGCGGCACCATAGTCAAGGCCGGAACCCCGGAAGAAATCATGGGATGCCAGCAGAGCGTCACCGGGAAATACCTGAAGAACCGAAGTATTCGCTAATAAGTATTAAACCGCAATACTAACTACCTAAGTATGTGATTGCGGGTTTCTTCCCCGATTTCAGCACATGCGATCCTATGGAGATAGTCCTTCTAGTCATGCTTCTCACCTATCTTCCGTACGCGGTCTATCAGCTGTTCCTGATGGATTACTGCCTGTATATGTCCGACGAGAAGATCAAGGAAAGGAAGATGAGGCTGGAAGTGCCGAACAACGTGATCGTCGCCATAACGACCAACGGGATGGCAACGGATGTCGTTGAGAAAATAATCAAAAAGATCCGGAAATACGACGTCGCTTCAGAGATCTTTGTTGTCAAAGAAGAAAGGGATACTTTCACTTACAGCTGCAGGGAGATAACCGTTCCTTCGGATTACAAGACGCCGAACGGTTCCATCTGCAAGATGCGCGCCATGCACTACGGCATACAGGCCATGCACGAGATGGGCTACGGAGAGGAAACGTACATAGTCCATCTGGATGACGACAGCATAGTCGACAAACCGTATCTCGAGTATGTCAAATACTATCTGAATACCGGCGGGGCCCAGGGATGCATACGTCTCCGCGCATGGGGGAGGCATCTGTTCTCTTCGCTGTCCGATATCATAAGGATCGCAAACTGCGAAGCGTGGTGCAAGAGGTGCAACGAGAAGAACCGCCCCCAGTTCGTGCACGGCGAGGGATTGGTGGTACGTGCTGACGTCGAATACGACATCGGCTGGGATTATGCTACCTACGGCGCAGAGGATCTGATAATGGGTCTGAACATTTCCGAGAGATACAGATTCAGCGAGATACCCGACGGCCACATATACATCGCACCTCCCACATCCGTGACCGATTACTTCAAGCAGAGACGCAGATGGTTCTGGTCCCTGATGAACAACCGCGGAGTGGTAAGAAGACTGGATTTCAAGACCTGGATCTTCTACATGTACATGTATCTCAACGGATTCCTCGGATTCTTCTCCCTGATCCTATTCCCGTTCATGATGTTCTTCGCAGGCGGTCTCAGCGAAATGACGCACCTTATAGCGATAATCAACCTGCTCTGCTTCTACTCATACTATCAGTTCGGGGCCACGTACATGCATTCGCTGCCCATATCACTGATGATGTTCATTCTGACGATACCTGTAGGATTCTTTGACGGACTGACATCGATCTACGCCCTGCTGAAACCTCCGGACTTCAGCACCTTCGAGACCATAAAGAAAGTCTAACCCTATCAGCCCTCGATATCATCGGGATCCGAATCAAGCTCGGAACTCAACGGGTCGAATATCTGATCCTTGGTGAAATGGATGTATACTGCCAGGATTATTCCGAATATTATACTGGCCAACATCACATACACCGACACCATGCTCAGCCTCTCCAGGACACCGTTGTGGAACAGTACCGACTGGAGAGCGGCCATCGTGAACAGCGTCACAATCGTCAGATCGACGATCTGATGGTGCTTGATCTTCATGCCGTGAATTATGAGTCTAAGATATTAACCCCTTGCTCTTTTGTCTTATTATATTCGAAAATCGAAAATGATACCGGACATGTCTTTTATCAGAAATCCGCATATCTCGGAATATGGCCCGCGTCCCGACATTACTCGACTTCGATGTAGAGTCCACGGACTGGGACGGACCTTATGAGCTTGTGACCTGCTCCAAAGCGCTCCACCCTTCTTCCATCCCCCCTGTGAGGTACAGTCTCAATCCCTACAGCGGATGCGAGCACGGATGTGTATACTGTTTCGCTCCGGGACATCTGCACATGGAGCATTCCAATTGGAGGGTCGTTCGCGTCAAGACCAATATCGTGGAGCGCCTTTCGAAGGAGATCGATCACACCGAAGGCATGATAGGCCTCGGAACGGTGACCGATGCCTATCAGGCGGCCGAGGGAAGATTCCTGCTTTCCAGACTGTGCCTGGAACTGATCAGGAACAAGAAGAGGAGCGTCTTCATAATAACCAAGTCCCCTCTGATCCTGAGGGATGCTGACATACTGGCACAGATGGATTCCACCGTAGCGTTCACCATTACCAACCCCGACCCCAGGATATGCAGGATGACCGAGCCCGGAGCTCCGGTCACCGAGGAACGCCTCAAAGCGCTGAAGGAACTTACGGAGCGCGGGATCGATACGTGCGTTTTCATCGCACCGGTCACAAACAAGCTGGAAGGTCTTGAGACCGAGCTGGCGGAATCCATAGCCTCGACCGGGGTAAAGAAGGTGTTCATAGACCCGCTGAAATACAGGGACACCGACACGGACAGACTGAAAAGGATGGATATCCGCCCATCGCCTTCCGCTGAAATGAAGATAAAAGAGGCCTGCCTGAAGGCAGGTCTTGAAATGATTTAATCAGTCTTTGACGGGTGCAGCGAACCTGAGGTGTCCCGGCAGGACCTTGATGGTCATCTCTTCCTCTTTGACTAGCTCCCCGTCCATGTTGATGACCAGAGGCTCGCCCTGAGAAATCACGGTGCACTCCTTGAATTTGATTATATCCACGTTAGGCTGCAGCTCGAGCTTCTTCCTTGAAAGAGCAAGGAAATTGAGCAATCTTCTGAATCTGCCGCTCTCCTTGAGTATGACCATCTCCATCTCCCCATCATAGATGGACGACTTATCGGTGACCTTTATCCCTCCGCCGGCGAATCCGGAATTGAATGCGGACATGAACTCGGTGTGGTAGAACCTCTCCTCCCCGTTGATGAGGAGCTTGTAATCCTTCCTGATGCAG
>Ga0265298_10000527_pt1 | contig 56833 bp, 51 predicted proteins | sample AusTroGonzalo_MG_3_FD_193486 | JGI IMG/M metagenome (GOLD analysis project Ga0265298, IMG submission 193486) | Bovine rumen microbial communities from tropical cattle in Woodstock, Queensland, Australia - Gonzalo_01 | ecosystem: Host-associated > Mammals > Digestive system > Stomach > Rumen ... | reverse complement strand
GCAATGATCACAAGGTCAGAGTTCTGCCATCCGCAAGTAGTGTCATCGAGTTTACTAATCCCTGATGAGATGCCTGTGATACCCCCTGTATTAGAATGAGCCATCTTGACCATTTTCAATGCCTTGTCTACTAAAGGAGACAGCACGGAATAGTCCTTCTTCATGTTTTTCTGCGACAGTTCGAAAAGGGTACTCTCTGCTTCTTGAATGACAGCCTTGATGTCGTAAGTCTCATCGAATGTCTTTTTCCCAATCACATTCACATATTGAATCATCTGACGCGACAGATATTTCTCTGCCACCACATTGGCATGATACTCGATATTGGCAGAGGTGGCCACCCTTGAACTGAGATCAGCAATATAGCCAGGCCCTCCGACCTCCTCGAGTTTCCCCATCTTACCCAGTTTATCTGTCACTGTCAACACATCCACTGGACTCTCCTCCATGCTGAGTTTCATGATTGCTTCATATACCATCTGGTTCCTTGGCTCATAGAAACTCTCTGGTTTCAACAAGTCGCACACCTCCAGATAGGCATCTTTGTCTATCATCAATGCTCCCAGCACAGCCTTCTCCATCTCTGTGGCCTGTGGCATCACATGACCATAGGAAAAATCTGTGGGCATGTTTCCTTGTTCTTTTCTTCTTTGACGCTCGCTCATATATCAAAATCCATTCATCTCTCTCTACGCATTTGCAATTCTATCCATTGCTGGTCTCCCTTTGTGCCATTCCTAAAGGCAGCAGCGATCTTGATTCGGTCATCTCCCAAATCCTCCTTGTATCTGTGCCTCAGTTCTTGCCTAATAAGCGAAATATTACCACTACCTCTGTCATTGAACTCATTGATTAGTTCATTCGTTGACATTTCTTTAAACTGCTCTTCTCGTTTTCCAATCTTATCCATATAGAGGATGTTGAGCACGGCCTCTTTAAGTACCTTCTTAGTCCATCTGCAATTGTACAATTTCAATAGTTCGTCGTGTTCAAGTGCAGGCAGCATATCCACACACTTCCGTAGTTCTTCATCGTCCCATTTGGTGTAATAGAACTTCTTGGTTTGTCTAATAATGTACTCGTAATCTGTCATAACTCTAACGTTTTTATTTGTTTTCTACAACCTTGCACTTCTCAAGTTCTGTCAGAACTAGCCTTTGGGCCTTAAAGAAACCACTTAACACACCCATCAAATACTTATCTAATTCCGGTATTTCTTTTATAAAAAGTAAATTTTGCCTGCTATGAACACCTATTTCCTCTATCTCATTATTAGTTGTATAGAGCAAAGTGCAATTAACATGCTGATTAGCCAGATTAACAACCTTGTGGAGGTTAGCGATCTCTTCAACATCGCTATATATTGATATACTGTACCACCAAGTATCATATATATTGATAAAATAGCAACTGTCATTACATTCAATTGTATATTTTTCACCTTGGTAGGTAAAATACACATAAGTTATATCCCGTTGCAGTTCTGTTTCAGGATCACACCCAATTTTCCGCAATGTACTTAAAACTAATCCCGTGACGGTTCTTTCATCCAAACATTTTTCAACGTTCATAACTTCTTCTGTTTGATTATCATTAATCGTAGTATTTTCGTAGGCGCAATACTCATTTTCTTCAACGCTTGCCTTATATGTGCGATATAAGTACCATATGAGAAACATGATTGCCCAAATAATAATGTGAACCATTTATTACCTCCTTTTTGCTTGCAAAATTAATGCATAGATTATATTTCTCCAAGCATTTTTGCTCCACAAGGCTTGTGAAAATGCGATTCCAAATAATAATATTGAGTCATATGGCTTTATATATAGTTATAAATAATAAAATCAGTGGCAAAGATACGGAATGATATCTTTGCCACCAAGCAATTATACCTCACAAGGCTTGTAGAATTGCAACTTTATTCTTCCCAGATTACCAAGTCGCGAGGAAGAGATATCTTCTTTGCCTCGCCACGAAGTCCGTCAATATAATAGCTTTTAGCCATATAGTTATCAAATTGGCCCACAAATGCCCCACGAATTCTTGCACATTTCTCGTTGATGGAGTTGAGCAAAGGATTAGTCACATCCTCAATACTCTGTAATGCTTTGTCCGTTAAACCTGTTGGCCTTAACTCTGCATAGATACGAGCTAATTCTTTTCTATAGTCAGGCAGATATTTGAACATAATACCCTCCGGATGTCTAAGAAATAACAGGTAAACAGCCTTAACCAATGGTTCCATTTTGATTTCCATATCATTGTAGTCTGGCAATACGATGCGAAAATCTTTGGTAATGACCAGACGGCTCAATCTGTTATCAGGGTGAATCAACTGTTCCAGCAAGTATTCTGCGATGCCTCGTTGACGTAACTTGGCAACACGTTCCCTGATTTCCTCCATCAGATCCTCTATGTTCTCACCATCCCTTTGAGAATTAAACTGAGAATCTGCGGGACAGTCAGAAGGTTCTCCTTCACCCCAATCATCAAACGATCTGCCTGTCAGTTTCTTTTGGCTATCCTCTGCTACTATCTGCTTACTAATCCGGTGCAACTGGTCTGCTATAGGTTCTCCACTCTTAGAAGACAGTGGATAGAATCGGTTGATCGCTTTATCTTTTCCATCGTCACCACGATGAATATTCTCCGTCCTGATAAAACCATGCTTTATCTTGGCTCTGTCAGCAGGATTATCCAAATAGTGGAGTAAGAAATCATTGCCGATTATTGCACTTTTCACCTCTGTATCACTTAGATAGGGTGCACGATATTGCAGTACTCGTTTCTCTTGCAATTTCTTGATAAGTAGAGGCAGATAGATTACGTGGAACCCCATCATCTGCCCCCATCCTTCAAACACCTCAGGTTTATTCTGAAGCATGTCTTCCAGTTCCTTATCCTCTTCAGAAGCCACATATATGAGTTCCTTTGGCCCCAACTTTCCTTGGAGCGTAAACTCATAACTTTTCGAATCTACAGGTTCACTTATTATATTTATAGGTGGAGTATTACCCTTGACTTCTTTCTTTCCGTCCCCCTTCCTCCATTCATAAAAGAACAATATCAATAGTCCGATGGCGACAATCACATCCACAATATTCCATACAGTTCTACCCAATGCTATTTTATAGAATGGCTGGAAGAGCAATGCCAATGTACCACAAGTATAAGCCAACCATTCTTTTCTTTCCATATAATAGCGATATGCCATTACACCAAAAGCCAATGTGGATAAGAACCTCACTAGCTGGAAATACCCGTATGGCATCGGAGTCAAGCACAATAGCATCAATGCTGCTAAGAATAAATAGAGTTGTTTCATATCAACTCTTTTTAAATATAGAACCCAAAATAATTCTTCCTATCTTTCGCTCCAATCCTTCTTCCGACATAGGAATGCCTATTTCTCTGGCAATCCGTTGCTTGGTTTGTGTTATACCTAATGCCCTTTTCCATGAAAAACTTAGACCAGGAATGCCTGTTGTTGATTTTTTTGCCATAAGCTTATATGTTACTAGTAAATTCCTACGTTATTTCTGAGCCAGAACAGTTCTTTTTCAATACTCGGATTTGTTAACCCCATTTCTTTTGCCTTTGAGAGATATTGGAATGCTTCAAGATAGTCTCCAATGGAGGAATATGCCATACCAATATTTGAACAGATCTGAGCATCGGTTAAAGGAGATCCTTCTTTATACGGTATGGTTAATGCCTTTTCGTAAATCTCTATGGCAGTAAGGTAATCCTTTCTCTTATAAGCAGTGTTTGCTTTTTGGAAGAAAGCAATACGTTCATCTGAATCATGAATGGATTTATACCAATGTTGTCTTAGCCCAACTTCAGGATGCTGGGGGTCAATGAATCCATGCCTGTTCTTGAGTACGAACCCGCATTTTTTTGCTACTGCTATGGACGAGATGTTGTCAACACTGATGTCCAAACACACAGTGCTGATAGAAAAAGAAGACAACTCATGTATATATGCCATTAAGGCAATTGAAGCAAATCCTTTTTTTCGATGGTCATGAAGGACAGCACTGCCAATGTTCCAGCAGATTTCTTCGGTTGCACTGTCGCGAAGAAGTTCTGCAGAGATGAGACCGACGGGAGTTTGATCCTGTGAACAGATCACATCATATAATCCGTTTTTCTTTTTTATGGACGTAACCATATAAGACGTAAAGTCTTTAGGGTTTCTATGATGTGGCTGTCTTACATAATAGAAATCAACATCAGGCTCGCTAAATAGATTAGCGATAAATGCCTCGTCGTTCAGCGTGACGTCCCTCAGAAAACCATTCTGAAAAAGGATTCGCTTGCCATCCATTGTTCAAGGATTTAGGAATGAGAGAATTCACCCATCTCGTCGGATGAAAAACTATCCTCGAAATTCTTGCTTATTCCGCAGAAATCACGGACAACATCATAAATTGCCACTTCGTTAGCATTTATGTCCTTGTCCACTACGATCATCTTGCTCATATAGAGGGCAAGTCCCATCTTTTGCTCTTCTGTGAAATTGCGTACTTGAAGCAGAGCTAGTAAGGAGTTCTTCTGTCTAACGGCTTCGTGGTCCTCGTCAGTTAATTCAAACTGATCTTTCAGTTGATTATAGAAAAACTCTTCACGGGCATCAATAATACCGTCTGCATGGATAATGTCAAGAAGTATGCGCATTATCGCTAATTTCTGTTGATATGTATATTCTACCATAATAATTAATTTTGATCAAAAATATCTGCTTGTTTTTTTTCTTTTCTCTGGATTTTCCATTTACCACCATCTTTCTTCTCGTATTCGAAGAATTTTTCGTATGAGGTAATTTTGACGGGCTTGCAATTTTGGTAAGGAGAACCGTCTTTTTTTGTTTTTACCATCATGAAAGGAAAAGATGGAAGAGTTCTCATTGGCTTATTTGATGGGTCATGTGGCACTGAATCTGCATCTTTGTCTGCAACGGGATCATTTACACTAGGCGAATCAATAAGGGTATTTATTCTTGATTCAAGAATTACTCCATCCTGAACTCCTTCTGCAGATTCTTGCAACTCTTCAGGTTCCTTTGTTGTCTCATCGGAAGCAGGATTACTGTCTTCAATAGCCTGCTCTGTTTCTGGTTGCTTCTCTTCCTGTTCTGGAAGTGAATCAACAATAGGCTCCTTGGGGATGATCTTTTCCTTAAAGATGGATAATGGCAACTTCTCGTACAAGCAATCATACGTGTGCATATGCCCCATGACAATTCCTAAAAGATATGTCGCTAATTCAAATTCCTCACCGTATTTTTTGCAAGAATCTATTAAATTGGGCTCGTATATAAAGTCTTCTGAATACCTGTCACGAAGAAACCTGAAGAGTGTTGCTGTTTTTATAAAGTCAATCCTGCTCTCATATTGATCCACCATTGATGAGAATCCCTTCACACTTTCATCTGTGCAGATAGCGTTGTAGATGTCATCAAATTTCGGATCCGGATACCGGAATGAATCCATTAGCTTAAAAATGGCGGTGTTATTAATGGCATTTTCTGAAACCTCTTGCATGGCGCGTCGATTGCAGGCAATATTGACCATGTCCATAAAACATCCTAAGATGTTCTGTGGATAATAATCATGCCGTTCGTATCTAAGAAGATACGCCCAGATGGATATTTTTCCATTTGGACGGCGATCTTCATAAAGTTCGTCGACAATCTCTTTGATGATGTCATCAGTAACAAAATCCTCACAATTGAAATCGGATTTGTCAAACCCAATAATTTTGTGAATGTTTTGTGCCCCTTTCTTACATTCATTAATCATCATACGTTTCTGTAGCTCCAGTACAGAATCACTCCAAAGGGGTTCTTCTATCCTAATCCTCTCATCAAAAGAGAACTCCAGGTTATTCTTTGACTCGTAGTCAAGAGGATAGATATGTTGAAGCTCCTCAATATAGACATCGTTTGAAAGTCCTTTTGAGGATTCTTTAATGTAATGAATGATCAGGTAGGCGAAGGCATTGTCAAACGAGTTCGCATAATAAGATAATGCCCTGAAGAGCTCAGGATGCTCAGGCAGTTCTTCCACCGGGCATTGGAAATCCGTCTTCATATCATTATTAATATGAAGACTTCCATATTTGAAAAGGTCTGTAAAGTCAGCCTTCCTAATTAGTGCTAGATAATGTTTCATATTTTATATACCGCCAAACATACCACCACCGAAAGTAGTGCTTTGTTGATTTAAACTTGAATGAATATCAATAGAATTACAATCAGATGAGAACCTCTGCAAATACTCATGCTTTAATCCGCTATATGTAAGATACAGGTTGTTCCGACTTCGTGTCATTGCTACCATGAAGAGAGTCTTGCTCAGTCCTTCATCGTATGTGATGAAGAGATTCCGGTTCAGGAAAGGTATGAATACGTTGTCAAAATCAAGGCCTTTTGAACTATGATAAGTCATGACGGCAAGCTTACGCGAATTATCGGAGAAATTGCCATTTCCGTTCCCAACATATTGAAGTGGCATTCCATGCCTGCTGAGATGAGAGTTTAAAGAAGAAAAGTCAATGCTGCCCCAACGGTTAGTTGTAGCCACCCATTCTGGTTTACCCTTCTTCCTAAGCGCAGTGTTGACAAAAGTTATGATAGCCTTTCCTGTTGGAATAAGCACACCTACCGTATAACCGTTATTTACCGCTTTTTCTCCTTCTTGTAGGATGTATGTGACTTCTTCATCACTGCTTTGAGCGTTACAGATTCTTACCTGGGTAGATTGCTTGGACATATCTCTTCTTGCCGAGAAAATGTTCATATGAGGCAGGAATTTGTTAACGACATCAATAATTGACCTAGTTAACCTGTGAATGATATTCAGAGAAAACTCTCTTGAATTGAGAAGGCTGTTGATTTCAGATGGTGAAACGGTGTTCTCATTTGTCCGTGGTGCCTTCTCATATATAGACTGGTTTTGGTCACCGGCAACAATAACGTGACGGCCACGGCTATTCATTTCTCTAAGAACAGAGGGAGTGAGGTCTTGTACTTCATCACTCAAAATATAATCATATCGGCGTGCTGAACCCATGAAGTCAAAATAAGTAATAACCTCTACTCTTTCTCCCATCTCCTTGAATGCTGCCTCAAACATCTTGATGAGGGAATGGGTAAACACAACCACAACGATACTGGCAGAAGGGTTCTGACGCTTAATCTTCTTAATTGTATACGCCAAAAGAACAGACTTTCCAGATCCTGGGAATCCCTTAATCCAGACATTTCGTTGGTTAATGTCGACGTTCTCAACAAAATCTTTTTGCTGGTCGTCCAATTTGTTTTCAGGAATAATCCAACTCATATTGTTACTTTTTTTAGTTTATTATTGTAAGATTGTCTGTGTTATATAATTGCTCATTGCTGGAATCATTGCTATTCTGCTTGACCTGTTGATAGACATCATTATGACCTAGTTCCATGGCCAAAGATGAGAACCAGCCTTGTTCAACTTTTCCAAGGGTACGTTTGTCCCATTGTTTTTTCAGGACTTCATAAGCCTCTTCCTTATGGCCTCTGGCTTCTTGATGTTTACCCTGCCTGGCTTCCAACTGGGCTAGTTTGATGAGCGTTATGCCGTGATATGGGGCTATCTCATGCGCCTTGGTCAAGCATTCTTCGGCCTTCTGATAATCACCTTGCATATAGTATGTGTGGCCAAGATTGGAAAGGGTTATATGACTGCGAGGTGATTCTTCCAACGCCAATTTGTAGAATTCGATGGCTTTTGTGTAGTTGCCTGCATTATGATACAAGACACCAATATTATTCGTATTGCATGATTCGGGATACATGGAGTACTGCAACTCATACGTCTCGGCTGCCTTGAAATCATTACCGGCTTTGTCATAGGCTTCTCGCAAGTCTTCTAAAGTCTTTTGAGATGGCCTTCCGCCATTCTGCTCTGATTCAATATTCGCTTTCCTCTCTGCTGCAAGAACCATCCTTTCTTCATTCGTCAGTTCTTTGTTGGCAAAAGGATTTTGAGGTTCAATCATGCAGGACTCGCCCAGACAGGATGCGGAAACCTGAAGCAGCTTGTCTGCATTGATCTCCATGGAAAGCGTTACTTTTGAATTTTTCGGGAAGCCTCCATTCCTGGTGATTTTGAGATTATACAGCATCTTGTCTTTATTTCCAACACAGATGGGCAACTCTATTGTCGTCTGTCCTTCCCTTGCTGTCACAAGATCGTTTATGGTAACAACATCACTTGGAATCTCCGTACCAGCTGGCATTACCATCTTGTTTTGCCCGATTGTCAAGACAATAATAGGTTCGCTAGTAATAGGTTGAATGATACATTTGTTTATTCCGTTCATGAGAAGTGAATGAATGGCCGCGCCCTGAGACACGTGGGTCTGCAAATCCTGTGGTACTAGAATCGTGGCATGAGGGAAATGGCTGGCAAGGGATTCTTGTATATACGGACTTTGTGCACTGCCTCCGATAAGAAGGACATAGTCAAGTTCCTCAATATCTATTCTTGCTTTGCTGATAGCACTGTTAATGGGCATATAGATATTGTTGTATTCTTCTTCCCCAGAGAAAGTGCTTGGACTGTTCCTTTCCCTAAGGAAGACATCCATTGTGTCACTCAGTTCCTTGTTGGTAAGATAGAAATCAAACTGGGTCAACTTCCCTTTGGATGTTGAAACCTCTATTGGCACATTGATGGAATACTTGTCGTTACTGTTTTTGTCCGAGGACATTTTCAGGTCGTTCATCTTTACTGCCAGAGATTTACTGATTTGGATTTTCAGCCTTTCTGCCACTTTATACAATTGTGTGGCCATGAACTGACGCTCACTGGTAATAAAATCAGAGGCTGTGCGGTTGTTCCGATTCAGGAATCTGGGAAGAAGGTAATGGAATGCAATATACCTGTCAACGTCATCACCTCCCAGCTTCGTGAATTTGGAAATGGCCAAATTCTTAGAATACAGACCTGACACGCTCTTGCCAATTTCAAGAATAGATATATCACAAGTGCCACCGCCAAAGTCAAACACAAGCACCTTGGGATTATAGTTTGCATTGATAACAAGGGGCTTTTCAGATTGCTGGCTCTCATGAACATAGCTTATGAAAGCAGCATTCGGCTCATCGATAAGAGACTGCTTGGTTAGCGTCATGCCGTTGGTCTCAAGAGCTTCCATCAGTTCCTTTCGCTGATTTGCCTCGAAAGATGCGGGTATGCTGACTGCATAACAAATGTTCTGAGAGAGAGTATGTGCAGTACAATACCTTTCTATTAGCATTTTGAGATACATGAAGAACACCTTGACACAATCTTTGGGATTGATAATGCTAATACCATTGAAATTCTTGACTGCACTATTGTAGTACTTTGCACCCAAGTCTTCACCAATTTCCATTTTGAAGGAATACCAGATGTCCTTTCCTTTTTGAAGCTTGTATTTGAGGTTGGATGCGCCTTCACCTACGAGGAAGGTGTTCCTGTACCATGCGATGACGGAAGGTAGCTTCTCGCTCTGGTATTTTGTACCATCTTCTAAAAGCTGATCCAACCGCATCGGCTCAACAGCTATTATTTTGTCTTCTTTGTTATAGGTGGCTATAGAAACAACTGTGGTAGATGTGCCAAAGTCTATGCCGACATAAGTTTGGCCTTCCCTTAAAGAATTAAAGGAAGATTCCAGCATGGCGTTGATGGACAGGATATTAGAGGCGTCAGTCGGTTCCACTAACTCGAAGTTTCCTGTAGCATCATTATATCTATATTCAACTTTCATACGCTTTCAGTTATTACTTCGTTGTAGAATGATATATCTCCATCTTGAACATCAATGCAAATTGGGGACTCCTTGTTCACAGATTGCATTAGGAGCTTTTGTGTAAGCGGATTCAATATCTTGTCATTGATGCATCTTTTAACAGGACGGGCACCCATAGTCGGCTCATAACTAAGTTCTGTCAACAGGAAAACTGCTCTAGGTGTTACAGAAATGATAATCCCATTACCTTTTATCTTTTCTGCCAACTGTTGGATTTGAAGCTGGACAATAGAGCATATGACGTCCTTGGATAGGGGATTGAACAGGACAATTTCGTCAATGCGGTTCACAAATTCAGGAGAGGTGTGCTGTTTTAGCTGGGCAACGATGGTGTTTTTTAGTGCTCCAACTTCAGCCAATTCTCCCTCTGAAGAGATGGCAGCAGACAATTCGTTGGCACCCAAATTGGAAGTCATGATGATAATGGTGTTCTTGAAATCAACGACATGTCCTTGTCCGTCGGTCATCCGTCCATCATCAAGAACCTGAAGAAGGGTCTCGAAGACTTTCCTGTGAGCCTTTTCTATTTCGTCTAACAAGATAACACTATATGGCTTTCTCCTTACTGCTTCTGTTAGTTGGCCGCCCTGATCGTAGCCTACATATCCCGGAGGGGCACCAAACAGTCTTGAAACCGAATGCTCTTGCTGATATTCAGTCATGTCAATCCTTATAAGCATGTCCCTGCTGTTAAACAATAAATCGGCAAGTGCTTTGGAGAGTTCGGTTTTGCCAACTCCAGTTGTACCCAAGAACAAGAATGAGCCAATAGGCCTGTTAGCGTCACCAAATCCCATGCGATTCCGACGGATAATATTCGATACGGATCTCACCGCATCTTCCTGACCTTTGACGGAAAGCTGGAGTGTATCTTCAATATGTAGCAATTTCTCGTTGTCGTCAGCTTTCATCTTGTTTACAGGGATTCCAGTCCATAATGTTACAACCTGACGAATGTCATCTTCGTCTAACGTTGACTTTAACAAAGGACTGTCTTCACCTTCCAATTCAGACATCTTGACTCGCAACTCCTCCTCTATAGACTGCATCTGGCGCCTAAATAGCAGGGCGTCTTCATATTGTCCTGACTGCTCAGCGGCTTCGTATTTGTCAGATAGGTTGGCAGATAATTCTTGGAGCTGTTGGAGCTCTTCGAAGCGAATACGCTCGTTTTGCCATTTGGCATTAAGGACGTTCTCTTTTTCTCGAAGGTTCGCAATTTCAAGATTTAGTTCCGTCAGGTCTTGCTCCTGATCATCCTGTCTGATTGATTCTCGCTCCATTTCTTTATTCCTGATCATGCGAGATAAATCGTCCAACTCGACTGGAACGGAAGATCTCTCAATTCGCATCCTAGATGCTGCTTCATCTAACAAGTCTATGGCTTTATCAGGCAGGAATCGTTCATTGATATAACGATGTGACAGATTAACAGCTGCAACGACTGCTTCATCACGGATCTTTATCCTGTGGAATTTCTCAAAACGTTGTTTGATGCCCCTGAGTATTGTCAACGAAGATTCTAAATCTGGTTCATCTACCTGAATGATCTGGAATCGCCGCTCGAAAGCCTTGTCTGATTCAATATATTTACGGCACTCGTCTGTTGTTGTCGCTCCAATTATTTTGATTTGCCCGCGTGCCATGGCAGGTTTAAGAATGTTGGCTGCATCCATTGCACCAGAGGTTCTTCCCGCGCCGACTAACAGGTGTATCTCATCCACGAACAGGAGGATGTTCTTATCTGATGAAACTTCATTAATTACTCCCTTAAGACGTGTCTCAAATTCTCCTTGGACACTTGCACCTGCCATCAAAAGGGTAAGATCTAGAGAATATATCTGCAATCCCTTTAGTTCCAGAGGCACATCTCCTCGTATAATCCTATGGGCAAGCCCTTCGACAATAGCAGTCTTACCAGTACCAGGTTCACCAACAAGGAGAGGGTTGTTCTTCGTCTTCCTTGATATGATCTGAAGAATCCTTCTTATCTCCAGATCACGGCCAATTGATGGCTCAATGATGCCTTCCTCGGCTTCGGTGTTCAGATTCCTTGCGTAGCGGCTAAGATTGGGTCTCGACGAATTGTCATTAGCATTCGCACCACTATTCTCATTAAAGTTTCCATTGCGGAATGAGATAACAGCATCCTTTAGTTGATTCAGTGTTATCCCGAATCTTTTCATGATAGTGGCTATTGGGCCATCAACTTTCCTGAAAGCCCAGAAAACATGTTCCAGCGCAACTACAGCAGACCCTGTTTGCTCGGCAAAATCAGTGGCATTAGAGAATACCAGTTCAAGATTTGGCGATATATTAGGATGCTCATTCCCTCCTGTCGGTAAACTCGATACAGAGTCGCTGATTGCTTGGAAGAATGCCGTTTTGTCAACATTAAGCTTGTTAAGGATAAAGTACACCATGTCTTGTCCTTCTTGCATAAGGGCTATCATCATGATTTGCGGTTCGATCGAACTGCAATTGAATTCCCTAGCTAGCTGATATGCTTTTTGAACGGTAACCCTGGAAATATCGGTAAATCTTGAAAAATCCATAGTTATAATTTATCTATATCAATGTCACTTAAATCATTGTTAGTTAATCCTTTCTCGAATTCCTCGCCTTCATCAAGGATCATTTCTGAATTTGAACAGAGAGGACAGCTTTCATTACGTGGAATACGAGCTCCATACCACCTCAGAATGGTGGGACGGTTTGCTGCATTTGGCAGAGGTGCCCAGTTGACATGCCGGCGTTCTCTTCTGTTCGCCCACATATAATAATCATAAACCAATTCTGATTCCAGACAGGAAATCCCTGAATCGGCCCCCTTTGAAAGCTCGACAAGGGTCAATTTCACCATAAGGTTGCAGATAGGTTCGATATCTGCAGACAAACCTACCTGTACCATGGCATCGGCATCTTCGCTTGATACATACGCAGCAATGCGACCGTCACGTCTAGCCGACTGGACATCGGTTATCTCTTCTGCGGTGGCATCAAAAAAACCTGCACCTATCAAGCAGCAATAGCAAGGGCCACCGGGCCTGTAGCGGAATACGTCTCCACCCTCTGCACGTGTTACGGCTCGTCCAAAGATTCCTGTTTTTGAAAGTTTTACCAGTGCGGTTGAGATATTGAACCTGCTCTTGTTGTTGTCTGTGGCGCAAATAACGATATCGGCTTTCTTTATCTCAGATTCAAGAAGCTCAATGTCATTGTTGATATTGATGGGATGCTTGTCTACTGTTGCATATGGATTCTTGCCTTTGATGGCATCCTCGATGGCATCTGTCTTAAGGCGACCAAGATCGTTTGTCGTACAAGTGTGTCTAGCAAGGTTATGCAATTCGACACGGTCAAAATCAAACAATGAGAAGGAACCTACTCCAGCTTTTGCCAATTCTATTGCTATATTGGAACCAAAACTACCCAATCCAACTATCATTACTCTTTTGTTTTCAAGGATGTTTATTTCCAGAATACCCTTGTTTCTGGAGTATAATTCTTCTTTGGAAGGGATGTAGTTTACTTCACACTTGACCCAGTTGGAATCTATGAACATATATACATCCGATAAGATCTCTCCATCATCAGAATATACTTTGACAAAGTACGCCATGTCTGAAAGGTCGCCATTGAACTCGTTGGGGCAAACGCTTGAAAATTGTACTTTTCCCGTTCTGCCAAAACTGTGTTTTTTATGATGTAGGCAAATGTGAACGACATTCTCATCTTCCCACTCATAAAACACGCCAACCTGATTAGAAGGAGTACTATTGAGAAGTTCCTTCAGTTCTTCTTTGTCAATATATAGTATCGGAAACATTGAACTGGAATTTAAGCAAATCCTTTTTCTGTCATTTCAGTAACAATATCCCCCTCATGCTCTGAACCCTTATCAACTAACACGAAGTCACCTGAAATAGGGTCAAACACGAGGTCTTTCATACTATGTCCTTGGTTGATGCCTTGATCTCGGATTACTTCACCGAGGTCTTGTTGTTCTTGATTTGTCATAACTGTATAATTTAATGTTGATGATTTAGATAATAGTCCATATTCTTTCCCGTCTTAAGATGAAGGTCATACATCTCCAGCCATAGCCGGCATTTAATATATACCTTATAGATTGACTCCATAGTGGTCCAAGCAGAATCTGCATAATGGCAAATCTGGGTGAAACCATATTTGGAAGTTAAAGTGTGCATTGCAGCACTTGCGCCACTCATAGGCACGCCAGACTTTGTCTGAAGCATTTTACGAACAAATGCTTCGGGCTTACTGTTCGGAAAATCTACCAAATCAATCCTGATTGTGTAAATGTTCCCACAATTTGTCTTGGCTGCCATAACGATATAAGGGTTATTAGTGTCCATATCCATAAATTTATATGAAGATGGCGGCAACTTGTTGGCAAGAACTCGTTTTTCAGCTAAAAGTCTTTTTTCGTCCATCATAATGATTAGAATTATAATATTTGATAAAAGAAGATAGTATATCTCCATTGTAATGCCACGGTGCTGTTTCTATGAAGCTGTCAGAAGAAATAGAAGGAGGATCCTGAGGGAACCCTAATGGGAAATATATGTGCTCCCCAATTCCATTCTTGAAAGCTACTTGAAGGTGTACATGCTGGTTGTCATCTAACTGAACGGAACATTGTACCACCTCAGCTTTGTTTTGTAAGGATTCAATAATGTTTTTAAGAATTAAGCGATTATCTTTGTCCCCAAACCAATAGCCGCTGGTTCTATCATTTCGATATGATGTTAAATAGCGGATATTTCTTGTGTTATAGTTAGGCCTTTCGGAAATTGGATCAATAATATAACGCTTCAGGTCGTTATCGATTATCCTTCTGTATGGGCTTTCAATGTCGTACATCAGCCATTCTGATTCTACATAGTCATATCCGCAATCCTGCGTGAAATTGAACGGATTGAAAGAGGACTCTTTATCCGTACAGTTTCCAATGCATAGAAGAAATTTGTTCAGGTTCTTCTGCCTTATTGTTTCAACCATTGTAGAAGCGTCATGGCCACTTGGCTTGGCCAGCCCCAATTTATGGTGAGAGTGCCATTCTCCTATATGATGTAGTCCATAGTGACGGACCAATAGATTCCCTACAGAAGTAAGGTAGTCAATATCTTGATTGAAGAAGGCAACCTGATGATTGGCCTTTTCGCCAGGCCCGATAGCGTATACAACTACGGGGCTTCCTCCTGCTGTCCAATACCCGAATAACTGCCCGCCCGTCTCAATGTCTTTGTAGTCCAAAATCCAACGGGAAATGTATTCCATCTCACTCTTGTATATGTATGCTTTGTTGGATGGAAATGCGAATCCACCAGAGGCCTGAGAAGACAGGTATTTCCCTCGTTGTATCTCATCCCACATGCTGAGAAGGCTCTTAATATTTAATCCTTTCTGTTTTAATTCTTTTTTTAGTTTTCGTAAATTCATCTTGATTATTGGGATATACAATAAATTATTCAGCTACAATAATATTAATAATAGGAATTAATAAGAATGCTGGTAGTATACTTCAAGTAGGTAAAAATATCACTATGTATGGAACTCCACGGGTCTCAGACCCATACTGAATCACTGTTGATGTAGGGCCTGTTTGGCGAATCACTTGCCAGATTTGACTCAAAAAAAACAAGTTTCTCATTATGCATAAATTGTTTATTTTGCAAATATATGAAGTTTTTCCCAACTTTGCAAACTTTTTAAGAAGAAATTTCAAAAAAAGTATTTTCACAAGGCTTGTGGAGTGAAAAATGAACTATTTCTTAAGAATGGCCAAGACTACACCCAATTTGTCAAAAGGCCTATGTATAAAGAGGTAGTGTTGGGGTGGGTGTTTGAGCAACACCCACCCCAACACTACACCAAAGAATCACCCTAACACCTACCCCATGTCAGAGAATGGCAACGGAGACTCATTTGCCTAATCCAGCAAAAAGGCGATGCTGAAGGCTATTTCCTCGCCAGAGCGGCCCCTTCCTTGGTGGCCATTTTGTCTGGGTCTGGAATAATATAGGCTCTAGGTAAATCCAGACGATCTGCATCAAAGCAGGCATCGATGGTTGGGTTACCTGTTCTTGGAACTGTGGTATGAAAAGTGCAAGCATCTTTCAATAAACCAATTTGCTTGTCATCGAGGAAGCTAAGGACAGTATCCCGTATCTGATCAATCAGTTCTGCAGCCTTAGGATCATGCTCCAAATCGTAAGCATCAGTTTGCCTCTCTACATCATGCAGATAAGCAAAGCATAACACCACCTCTATGTCAGCGCCTGGAATATGAAGCGCCTCTCCATTCCTGGCAACCCTATCCCAATGGTCTATACCATGAATAGATTCTTCTCCTGTCCTTGCATGTCCAATGGCAAATTCCCTTACTTTCTCAATATTGTTATCTTTCATCTATAAAGATTCTGCCATCAAGTCTTTTCGGCCTATAAGGCTGAAAATGGTGATGTTGTTGTCGTCATTGACTATTCGAAGGGAACGAAGGATCTCATTAAGTGTCGAGCCGCTAGTAGCCACATCGTCGATTATCAACACATTTTGCTTACGGATAGTTGCATAAAGTTCTTTGTCGGCTTCTGAGGCAAACTTTAGGAATTGAATCATGAAAGGACGGAAACGGCTCTTCTTGACATCTTTTGCTATTGTGAAATAGTCCTTTTGATGAATGAGCTCAAGCATATTGTTGATTGACTGCCTGACTTCTTCCTTCTGGGACTCTGTATAACGAGGGCGTCCATTCTCTAACATATCGTTTAAATACGACTGTTCAAAACCATCCATGTCGAATGATATTTTTGAAGGAAGTGCTTTCACCAATTCCATCTTCCTCAGGGTGGGCTGTGCAAACCTGTAGATATAACGCAACATATATTGGTTGACCTTACTCGACGATTCTGGCATTACCACCAAATCATAATCGAACAGATTTATATGTTTATCGAGATTATCGATGGCTTTCTTAATAAAATTCGTCAAATCAGGGGTGTCCTGCAAAGCTTCTGTGAATTTCACATATTTAATGAAAGCGGTACGTACAGAACTTTCTACTTGCTCAGAGAATTCATAGCCATAGTAGAAGCATTTTCCGAATGCCTCCACCTGATAGCCATTACCAGTAAGACTCACAATGTCTTCTGCACCATCATGTTCGAAATCGAACACAAACTTCTTCTCTGTATCGTCGAATGTTACTCCCATATCACTAATTCTCGCTTGCAAAGATATGAAGAAAAAGTGAAGTTTGCAAATAAAATGGCAAATATTTAAGAAAAGACAATTTTCACAAGGCTGGTTATTGGTTTTTGCTTGTAGGATGAGGGAAGATAGTCTATTTTTGCGCCATCTATTTATAAAAAGGTATGTGTATGAAAAAGAAAGTATTGATGTTGGCACTGATGTGTCTGACAATGGTGAAAGGGAATGCCCAGACTTATGGTTACGATGACTATGTGAGATTTCCTACGATGGATCTGTATGACCCAAGTGTGATGAACATGGCTGTGAGGGCGCAAGCGGAAATGGCGGCAAGGCGGCAACAGTATATGGATTTCTGCGCCAATCAGGCCATAGAGGCCAAGCGTGAAGGAAGGTGGAATGATGTAATTAGGTATTCCAACAATGCATTGGAAAGCGGTGGCGATGATGTCTTCTATCTGTTTCGTGGAACTGCATACGAAGAGTTGGGTTATTACAAATATGCCTTGGCTGATTATAAGAGAGCTAAAAGGGCTGGCATCTCAGAGGCGGCGAATGCTTATAATGCTCTCAAGGCTAAAATGAAAGAAATGAAGAAAAAGAAATAATATCTGGTATGGGTAACAATTTAAACAGTAGAATTATGAGAAAGTTAATGATGACATTGATGGCTGTCACATTCGCCATCGCAGCAAACGCTCAGGGTTACAACGTAGGTAGTTCGAACACAACAACGGACTATTTTGGTAATCAGACGACCACCCATCGTGACAAGTATGGCAATACCACTGGTACTTCTACATCGTCAACTGATTATTTCGGCAATACGACGACCACGCACAGAGATAGGTATGGTAACACAATCGGTATATCAACAACATCAACAGACTATTTCGGTAACACGACGACTACCCATCGTGACAAATATGGAAATGCGATGGGTACTGACAAATCGAGTACAGATTACTTTGGAAATACCAATACCACTTACACAGACTCTTATGGCAATTCGAGAGGTTCTTCTACGACTTCCACTGATTACTTCGGTAACACGACGACAACATATCAGGATTCGTATGGAAATTCTCTCGGAACATCAACCTCGTCGACGGATTATTTTGGAAATCGCAATACAGAACAGCGTAGCAACAACAGCAATACGACCATCTGGAGTTGGTAAAGTTGCATAAAAGTTAAATTCTATATTTGCCTCTACTGAAATGCGTGTATGTTATTGTTTGTGAGTAATTTAGTTAAAAATCTGCCTCTACTTTGCTTCTACTTTGCCACTACTTTGCTCCTACCTTGCCCCTACTGCTTATCTGCAAACAGGAAGAAGGCGTAGTATTGTCCTAAAGTGACGTTATGATTTAGAAATACCATTAGGCGGAAAAATTGTTCCCACCCTGGGAATATGGTGTTCCCATACTGGGAACGTGACATTCCCACCTTGGGAATATATTGTGAGCATAAGGTTTTCGGTTTGTCGTGATAGGATGGCTTGGTAGAAGCAGGGTAGAGGCAAAGTAGAAGGAAAGTAGGGGCAAAGTAGAAGGAGATAGTTAAGTGAATATTAGTCTAAGCCATTTAAAATCAGGATTTTGTAGAAAAGATTACGCCAATTTAGTAGAGGCAGAACTAAAAAATTAAATTTGTCCGGCTTCGACCATGAGAACCACGCGCTCGGTGAGGCGGTCTACACCCTTGGCATCGTACTCCTTCTTCAGCGAGGCGCCGAAGCCCCAGGCGAACACCTGCCAGAAGCCTGCACGCAGAGGACCCATGAAGGCCTTGATCATATCGTAGCCCGTGGAGTGACACTCGCGGTCGATGAGCTTGATGAGCAGCTTGCCCTGCGAATAGGTGAGTTTCTTCATCTTCGGCTTATAGGTGCGGAAGATGTCTTCCTCTACGCGCTTGATGTGCTCCTCCTTCGCCTTGTCGTTGGGCAGCGTCTCTAAGTATTCCGTCGTCTCGATGAGCATCTGGCGGGCCTCCTTGGCGATGGGCAGCACCTTCTTCACGTTCTTCACCAGACGCATGTATGACTCGGCCTGTTTCTTGTTCTTGAACGTCAGCTGGGGATAGACGTACACATTGTTCATCTCCATATACTGGATGCTGTCGCCCTCGTGGAGCACCTTGCCCACCTTCACCGTCGGCACAAACGTAGGTGAGTCCATCTCCGCCAGCACCTGCTCAGCGGTCAGCCTCTGTTCCTCCTGTGCCAGTACCTGCTGACACAGCGCCACAGCCAATATCATCGTCACGAGTCTACGCATATCGGCTACAAAAATACAAATTAATTGAGAGTTAAGAGTTAAGAGTTAAGAAATTTTGCTGCCGCCAAACATTTTTTCTTAATTCTTAACGCTTAATTCTTAATTTTTTTACTACCTTTGCAGCGTTAAACTTAAATGCGAAGATTATGAGGACACGAATCGTATGGTTATGGTTGTGGCTGGCGACGGGCGTGACGGCCCAGGAGCAAAGACCGTGGGAGCAGTATCTGAACGAGGTGATGACGGTGGAGGATGCCGGATCGGCGGCGTGGGAGGAGACGTATGAGATGCTGTGCGAACTGGAACAGCATCCGATGGACATCAACCGCGTGAACAGGGAACAGTTGGAGCAGTTGCCGTTTCTCTCTGCCCAACAGGTGGAGGGCATCATGGAATACCTGTGGCGATACGGGCGGATGGAGTCGCTGGGCGAACTGGCGATGGTGAGGCAACTCGACTATCAGCAAAGGCGCCTGCTCACCTATTTTATATATGTAGACGAGAAGGATGTAGAGAATGACCGTCAGCAGACGCCGAGCCTTAGAGACATCGCCAAGTACGGCAATCATGAGCTGATAGCGACGGGACGCATCCCGTTCTATGAGCGCAAGGGCGACAAGGCGGGCTATTTGGGACCGAAATACCGCCACTGGCTGCGCTACCAGTTCACGTACGGCGACCAGGTGAAGGCGGGTGTCGTGGGTGCACAGGATGCGGGAGAGCCGTTCTTCGCCAACCGCAACAAGACGGGCTACGACTACTATTCGTTCTATCTGCAGCTGCGCAACATGGGGCGCATAGAGACGCTGGTATTGGGCAACTACCGTGTGTCGATGGGCATGGGGCTGGTGATGAACAACAGCTTCAGCCTGGGCAAGATCGCCATGCTGCAGAACTTAGGACGTGCGACCTACACCCTCCGTGCCCACTCCTCGCGCTCGGCAGGTTCGCTCTTAGGCGCAGCTGCGACCGTCGACGTAGGGCGGCACCTGAAACTGACGGCCTTTGTCTCGCGGAGCCCTGCCGATGCCACGCTGAACAAGGACGGAACGGTGTCGACCATCCTTGATACCGACTACCACCGCACGGAGACGGAGATGGGGAAGAAGCACAACCTGCATCCTTTCAAGACGGGCGGCAACCTGCGCTATAACGCCCACGGCTTCCGTCTGGGCATGAACGCCCTCTACACCCACCTCGACAGGACGCTGAAGCCCAACACCTCATCGCTCTACCGTCAGCACTATCCCCAAGGCGCCGACTTCCTGAACGTGAGTCTCGACTATGGCTATGCCTCTCCTCGTGTTGCGCTGAGCGGAGAGACGGCCACAGACAAACAGGGTCATCTGGCCACCATCAATACAGCCAGTCTCCGTGTGTCGGATGCCGCCAGCCTGATGGTGCTGCAGCGGTTCTATTCCTATGCCTACAGTGCTCCCGACGCCCAAAGCTACAGCGATGGGGGCAGGGTGCAGAATGAGAGCGGCATCTACCTCGGACTCACGTGGCAGCCAGCCCTGAGCCTCCAGCTCTCTGCCTATACAGACTATGCCTATTTCGCCTGGGCCAGGTATCAGGTGTCGCAGTCGTCGCACTCGTGGGACAACCTGTTGCAGGCCACTTGGCAGAAGCAGCGTTGGACACTCACGGGCCGATATCGGCTCAGGCTGCGGCAGAAAGATGATGAGAGCAAGAAGACGCTCATCAACAGATGGGAGCATCGTGGGAGGCTGAGTGCCGACTATTCGGCAGCCACGGGTTTAGGCGGTCGCATGCAGATAGACGGCGGATGGTCGGAAGGAGAGTGGGGTGGGATGGTGAGCGGCAGCCTCGCCTACACTCATCGCTGGCTGAGGCTGAATGGTGGCGCAGGCTATTTCTATACGGACAGCTACAACAGCAGGGTGTATCTGTATGAACTGGGGCCGCTGTATACGTATACGTCGCAACAGTTCTATGGCGAGGGCATCCGCTACTGGCTGATGGCAAGGGCCAACATCGGAAAGCGCCTGACGCTGACAGCCAAGATCGGCGTGACGGACTACTTCGACCGCACCACCATCGGCAGCAGTTACCAACAGGTCGATGGCTCGTCGCTCTCAGACCTCGACCTCCAGCTCCGCTGGAAATTTTAAAGTAAGCTGTGATAAATCTCGAGCACCTGGGTGGCGACGTCGTTGCCCTCGAAGCGGCGGATGTATTGACGGCTGCGCTGGATGCGTTCCTCACGGCCAGGGGCTCCCTTCAGCACCTGACGGACAGCGGCTGCCAGAGCCTCTGGATCGTCGGGGGAGACATAGAGACTGTCTGGTCCACCAGCCTCCTCGAGACAGGAACCCGTACAGCCCACCACTGGCAGTCCGCAGCTGATGGCCTCGATGATGGGGATGCCAAAGCCTTCATACACAGATGGATAGACGAACGTCTCGGCCTGGGAATACAACGCCGGCAGATCCGTGTCGGGCACATCGTGGAGGATATACACCCTCCGATGCAGTCCGTGTGCAGAGATATATTCCATCACCTGGTTCGTATAGGAAGTATGGCGTCCCACGATGACTAACGACAGGTCGGAAGGCAACGACTCCAGCGCCTTTACTCCCAACAGGATGTTCTTCCGCTGTTCGATGGTGCCGACATTCAGGATGAAGCGCTTGGGCAGTCCGTATTTCAGCCTCACCTGTTCTTCTTCCACAGGCGTGGGCACCTTTGTAAACCTGGGCGCGCAACTCTGATAGACCACACTCACACGACTGGGGTCTACCTGTCCCAGCTCCAGCACGTCGCGTCTGGTACACTCGCTGATGGCGATGATATGGTCTGCCTCCTTGATGGTGCGGCGGAATTTCCAAGCGTAGATCTTCGCGTCGATCCACGGATAGAACTCCGGATGGCGCAGGAAGATCAGGTCGTGGATGGTCACCACGCTCTTGATCCCACTCTTGCGGATGCCCCTTGGCAACTCTCCGCTCAGGCCGTGATACACCTGCACCTTGTCTTTCGTTAGGTCTTTCACGATGCCGTGGTCGCGCCATAATGCCTTGTCGAAGGGGAAAACACTCTCCTTGGGGTAACATAAGCTGATCCTGGGCAGGCCCTCAATCTGGCTGCGCAGGTCGTCGCGGCCCTTGTCGGGGGCATAGAGGCGTAGTCTCAGACTGCCTGGCAGATAGGACAGATCACGCACCAAAGTGCGTCCGTAACTGCCTAAGCCGGTATTGTTGCGCACGATACGCTTGGCGTCGAAACCGATGGTGATGGAGTCGTTCATGAGCGGTTGAAATGTTTAAAGACAAACCTGACGAGGATGAAGTTCGTGGGCACGGCGATGGCGTACACGCCAAGAGGGGCGAGCTCCTTGCTGAGGCCTATCCACAGGAAGAAGTTGAGCAGCACCATGTGCAGGAAATAGTTGAAGAGGTGGGCACCGCCGAAGCCGATGCCGTTTTTAGTGGAGGTCTGCTCGTGGAAGGTGAAGTGGGCCGTGAGCCAGTAGTTCACAAAGAAACTGAGCACGTAGCCGATGGTATAGGCCACGTTCACGTTGATCCAGTGCTGCAGGATCCAGTAGATGACATAGTTCAGCACGGTTGATATCGTACCCACGATAGCAAACCGCAATATCTCACCGTAAGTCTCGCGTTTCATCATCCTATTAGTCCTTTTGGCTGCAAAAGTACAAAAAAATTTTCATGCATGAAAAAAAAATCGTAACTTTGCAACCAAAATAAAGGCATATATGATGAAGAAGCTTCTGCACGATAAGTATTTCTGGTTTTATCTGGGACTGTTCGTGGCCATCGCTGCCACAACCGTCGAGGTGGTAAGGGGACGTAACACCAACTATTTCGACTATCAGGACTCTACGCGTATGTTCTGGGAGGGTCTCAGTCCCTATACGCTCGAGTACGGCCAGATGCACGGTCTCTATATCCTTTACCTGCCCGTGTTCTTCGTGCTTTTCGCACCTGTCTTCATGCTCCCCTGGTGGCTGGGGCCCTTTGTCTGGAACATCGGCAACTACTGCCTTTTCACCCTCGCCATCAAGTCTTTGCCCAAGCCGCTTGACGGCCGGCGACTGTGGATCTTCGCCTTCCTGCTGTCCGTGCTGCTTCAGACCATCTTCTGTTACCAGTATAACATTGTCGTAGCCTATATCTACCTCTTTGCCTTCATCTTGTTGGAACGGAACAAGCCCTTCTGGGCGGTGCTGCTGATCATGATCTCTGCTATGACGAAGGTGTATGGGGTGGCAGAACTGGGCATCCTGCTCTGTTATCCGAAGTTCTGGCGGAACATCGGCTATGCCGTCCTCTGTGGTGCCGTCCTCTTCCTGCTGCCTGCCCTGAACACGTCGTTCGACAATGCCTTCGCACTCTACGGACAGGTGTTCGATATGATCAGCGCCCACCACAATCACGCCGATTTCCCTGGCATCCTCTTCGCACGGGGATTGAAGCCATTCCTCCTGCCAAACTACCGCCTGGTGCAGATCACAGTGATGTGTCTGTTGGCCATCGCCTTCTTCTGGCGCTACAAACGCTGGGGTGACTTCAAGTTCAGGGTGCGTGCTTTGGCGGCCTTGACGGGCTTCATGATTCTTTTCAGCGACTGTCCCGAGACGCACACGTATATCATCACTTTCCCGTTCTATGCGATGTCGTTCTGGCTGCAGAACAAACGTACTTGGTATGACTGGACGCTCTTCTGGCTGCTCGTGGTGAACTTCTGCATCCTCCCCACCGATGTGCTCTGTCCTGCCTGGCTGCATAACTATATCCACGAGACATTCTGGCTCGATGTCTACACGTTCTTCCTCTGCTGGCTGCGCATCATCTGGTTCGCCATCGGCCCAGACGAAAACGACACAAAGGGGTCAGGAACCTTTGTGACGTTCAGGGCGACAGTTACTGTTCTGCTCCTGATGCTGTCGCTGGGTATCCAGGCGCAGCCGAAAGCCAAGCCCGCTACGCGTACCTTTATGTATAAGGGTATCACTTTTCGCATGAAACTCGTACAGGGCGGCACCTTCCAAATGGGTGCCCTGCCTGGGGATACGCTCGCTGATGAGGATGAGTTCCATCGTCAGGTGACGCTACCAGACTATTACATCGGAGAGACTGAGGTGACACAGGATCTCTGGGAGGCTGTGATGGGGAAGAACCGTTCGAAACAGAAGGGGCCGAAGATGCCTGTGGACTTCGTGACCTACGACATGTGCCTCGAATTCATTGCTGAGGTGAATCGTCTCTCTGGTCTTCAGTTCCGTCTGCCTACTGAGGCGGAGTGGGAGTATGCTGCGCGTGGCGGCAGGGCCTCGAAGGGTTATCTCTATGCTGGCAGTAACGATCCTGACAAGGTCGCCCATGCCAACGACAAGACCCCTGAGGGGGGCCACCAGCCTGTAGGTCTCCTGGCGCCCAACGAACTGGGCATCTATGATATGTCAGGGAATGTATGGGAGTTCTGTTCCGACTGGTATCAGCGTGCGCCTTCCGTTTCTCCATCCACGAACTTCCACGTCATCCGCGGAGGAGGTTACGAGAATGATTCACGCTACTGCCGAGTCACCAACCGTTATATGTACGACCAGCGCCGGCGCTTCAAATACGTCGGCTTCCGCCTGGCGCTTTAGTGACTATTTGTTCATATAATCTGGGAATGTGACGCTCCATCGGCTTCTTCCCCAGATCTTCCTGAGCGTCTCATAGTCCCTCAGCTTCTGATATGACAGCCGTTTCTGAAGCCACGGCCTCTGCACCTTCCGTTTCACGAAGTTCCCATACAGTTCAAACTCCGAGAAACCTGCGTGGCAACTACGGTCATAACTCTGCAGGATGGTCTCTGTCCACGGATGCCCTGATCGCTCCAACTGCTCGTGCAAGGTCTTTAACTGCTCCTTGTCGAACAGCATCTTATGGTCTACATACGACAGCTTGTCGAGTGCCAGTCCTGGCAACAGCCGATGGATGTTCTCATAATATGGCTGATGCTCCTCATAGCTCATATAGAACACGGTCTCGCCATGAGGCGTCAGGAACACATGGGGTCTGATGAGTACGTGGTCGGCATCGATACATAGGTAATAACGGCTCGTTCCCACACGTCCGCTGAGCTTCAGGAACTGCTGGAACAGCCATCCGCTGCGGTTCAACGTCTGTCCGTCGGGTGTGTGGATTTCCAACTTCAGGTCCTTGGGACCGAATCCGAACACACTGGTCTCATCGACAAACACCAGTTGGTTCGCCTCACAGAACCGGATGATCTCCTCCTCGGCAGGGGCGACGATATAGATGGCTGCGATAGGGTGGGCCACACAACGTCTCACACCCTCCAAGCACAACGGTAATATCTTCAGGTCCTTCCGGATAATCGGAATTACCACGTCGATGGCTTCTTCCGAAGCCTCCAACTTCGGAAACTTCTTCCACGCAAACAACCTATACCTGATTTTCCTCAACTGCGACATAGTTATATAATTCGTCTGAACCAATAGTCAAATTTCCTGAATCCCTCTGCTGTCATCAGCTTCTCATCCTCACTGTCCATCCGATACAGCGGTATGTCCCTGTACATCGCAGCCACTAAGGAGAACGTGCTGGGAGCCCCCATCACATAGTCACAGGCTGATAACATATACAGATCCTCAGGTGCACTGCCCTGCAACAGATGGATCCGGACCTTCGAACAAAGCTGCTGATACGTCTCTGCACTCACCTCAGGATCGTTGGTCGAGAGATACACGTATATGGTCTCTTCTGGGTGCAGTGTCGCGAACCGGTTGATATGCCTGGCATACACCTCATCGTTGAAACAGTACTTCCCATATTGCCACTGGGCATAGTCGCCCCTTCGGATATGAACTCCCAGTCTCACGCCCTTCTCACCTGCCTCTGCAGCCTTCATCGCTTCATCTACAGGCAGGGAATACTGCTCGTCGATCCTGAACAGTTCGCAGATCTCATCGCGATACTTCAGGAAGTGGTCATAGAATCTGACGTTCCATCCGCTCACCACGATATGACGGTGCTTCAGCATCTTCTGTTCCAAGGCTTTTTGGTCACAGTCTGCATGCTTGAAACTTGCCGTGGGCAACAGCTTCAGTGCTGCGGCATACTTCGCTAAAAGATACCAGCCGAAGCCCGTCAGGTTCGTGTGACAGATCTTGAAATACTGGTACTTGTAGCTGAACCGCATGCTGATGACCTTCCGTCCGTGTGCCCTGCCCCACGCATAGACATGGGCGTACTGCAACAGGTTGTTGCACATCTGACTCTTATCCCTTGCAAAGATCATAGTTGGTAATCTCAAAATACTTCTTCAGAACCATCAGCGAGATCAGTCGCTCTCGCTCCTCATCCCTGAACTGGTTCACATACTGATGTGCATGCTCGATGATGGCCTCGGCCTCCTCGGGATGCGCGATATAATAGGTGAGACGCTCCTCCAGGTCAGAGAAGTCGTCCTTCACTTCGATATAGTGGTAGTTGGGCTTCAGCGTCCCCTCCATAAACCAGGTCTCGCACGTCAGTCTGGGGGTGACGGCAATAGAATTCGATGACATCACCCACTTCAGGTTCGAGGCTACGTCATTGCCTTCTAATGACATAATGAACTTATAGTCCAGATGTTCACCGATGGTCAGCTTCTCCTGTTGCCATTCAGGATGCTCTTCCCACAGATTGGTTGAGGCGGCATCCACCAATGGGCTCTGCCCATTCCCAAATCGGCGCATGAAAATGTTCCGGTTCTCTTTCAGGATGCCTAAATCCCCTCTGAAGATGGCAGCATCCCTCTTTTCCCGCCAAGGTTTCTGGTCGTTCACGAAAAGGAAATGCCTTACCTTATCCAGATTCAGTAACACGGAATTCTGGACATCCTCGCCTAAAGGACGGCTCTTCAGGATGGTAGGCAACTCTGGCACATACGTGATATCCCCATACAGCAGCAGCCATTTCAGTTCCTGGTCGAAATACCTTGCATATTCCATCGCATCCAGATAGTAGGTCTTCTGTTTGGTCATAGGCTGGTCGCAGAGCCTCACCGCCTGTTCGTCCCACAACTTCCTGTCTATGGAAGTCTCTGCGGTCAACCTGTTGTAATAACTGACTCGCTGCAAGATCTCCTCTTGGTCAGACCTTCGTTCCAACGCCTTCAGAAGTCCGGGCAACTGCCGCTGTGTGACCCATCTCGGTGTCCACAGTCGCAGATAGCTCTCCACATAGTAGCTCAGCTTACTGTTCTTCCCGCTATGCAGCATATATTCCAGCCTTCTCATCACTTCCCTCTTATTTTGCAGAGTAAATAGGTGAAATACAACCTTGGCAGCAATTTCATTTGCTCCCATAGACTGTCCGTCTCACGGATGACCTGGATATTATCATACAGTCCCGCAGAACGGTTCCTGTTCGATACGCCTTGGGTGTCAAAGTTCGCCACGGGGAAGTCCAGCTGCCGGAATGTCTTCCCGCTCAGATACAACTGCTTCACCTGCTTGAAGTCTGCCGACATCCGATGCCTGATGTCGAAAGGGAACTCCCTCAGACAACGTGTTCTCACAAACGCACTCTGATGGCAGTAGAACATCCTGTGGGCGTTTCTCGGGGCCTCGGCCTTCTTCACCAGTTCCCCCTTGATGACGTCGCCGTAGATGACATCGGCATCCAGTGGACTCCCAAACACCCTTTGGAGGGTATCGTCAGAAGCAAAGGTGTCTCCAGCATTCATGAAGATCACCCACTCACCCTGTGCCATCCTCACCCCTTTGTTCATCGCGTCGTAGATGCCCTGGTCTGGCTCGGATACCCAACGGGTGATACTCGCCTCGTGGGCCTTGATGACATCCAAGGTGTCATCTGTTGAGGCCCCGTCAATGACAAGGTATTCCTTCTCCTGCCAGGTCTGGCTCTCCACGCTGCGGATGGTCCTTTCCAGTTCCTGAGCGTGGTTGCGACACACAGTGATAATCGTGACAATCATGTTGCAAAAATACAAAAAAAGTGGGAATAATGCGATTTTTTATTAAAAAAGCGGTCTCTTTTCACTTTTCTTTGTATCTTTGTAGGCGATATTCGGAAGAAATGAAACTGTTGTACTATTTTATATACTCCGTCCTGTACCTGCTGTCGCTACTGCCGATGCGGGTTCATTACTGCATCTCCGACGGCCTCTATCTGCTGATTTATTACGTGGTAGGTTATCGTCGGAAGGTGGTGCGTAGCAATCTCACCTCGTCGTTCCCGGAGAAGTCCGCAGAAGAGATCAGACAGATAGAACGCGGGTTCTACCATTGGTTCTGCGACTATCTGGTGGAGAGTGTGAAGATGCTCTCCATCAGCGAGGCGAACATCAGGCGGCGCATGGTCTTTAAGAACATTGAACTCATGAACGAGTGTCTGGAAAAGGGTCAGTCGTGTGTTTTTTATGTAGGCCACTATGGCTCCTGGGAGTGGATTGCCTCATGGACCCTCTGGCTGTCACCCAAGGCGGTGGTGGCCCAGATCTATCACCCCATTGAGAACAAAGCCTTCGACCGTCTCTTTCTCGACGTACGCCAGCGCTTCGGCTCCGTCAGCATACCCATGCAGGAAACGCTTCGGAAAATGCTTGAATACAGGAATGCAGGCAAGGCTACGGTGGTAGGTTTCGTCGCAGACCAGAAACCGATGTGGGTGAATATCCACCACTGGGTGGACTTCCTCAACCACGATACGCCTGTGCTTACTGGTACGGAACGCATCGCCAAGAAACTTGGTACAGCGGTCTTCTATGGAGACATGCGACGTATCCGAAGGGGCTATTACGAGACGACCGTACAACTGATGACCGATAATCCCAAATCCGTGCCTGACTACGGGATTACCGATATCTACTACCGTCTGCTGGAGACGACCATCCGTCGTGAACCTGCCATGTGGCTCTGGAGTCATAACCGATGGTCACGTACCCGAGAGGAGTTCGATGCCCGTTTCGAGGTCATCGATGGCAAAGTCATTGCCAAGAAAGATTCGTGAAATTCGTTGTTTTTAAGAAACTACGGCTTTAGTCTGTCTTGCGTCATCCGCTCCATATACTGCTGGATGATTGCCTTCAGCTCCCGTTCCATCTCTCCTTTCACCTTTTCACTTTTCACCTTTTCACCTTTAATGATCTTCCCGTCAAACTGTATCACCTCCCCGTGCTTCACATACTGGTACACCCCATTCAGATAGTTCACTGCCCAAGTGTCTTCTGCGGGTGTGTTCAGCACGTCGATGCCGAAGGCCAGATACGGCTTCTGGTAGCCTAAGAGTCCTAATACCGTAGGCATGATGTCAATCTGTTGGGCAATCTTGTCTTGTATCTCCCCATCGGGCTTCTGGGGATCATAGATGATGATGGGGGAACAGAATCCGCCCAAGTCCGTCTGATATTCCTTGTGGTCACTCATGTTCGTGTGGTCACTGGTCAGTACGAAGATGGTATTCTCAAACCATTTCTGTCGTCTCGCCGTCTCAAAGAACTTTCCTATGGCCATATCCGTATAACGGATGCACTTGTGGATCTCCAAAGGTCCCTCGGGGAATATGGTTTTGTATTTCTCAGGAATATCAAAAGGGTGATGACTCGACGCCGTGAACACTGCCGTCATGAAGGGTTCCTTCATCCGGCTCATCTCCTCGGCATAATATTGCAGGAAAGGCTCGTCCCAGATGGCCCAGGTGCCGTCGAAGTCGTCCGTGCCCTTCGCTGCCTCATACTCCGTCCGCCCATAATACTTTTGGAAGCCTGTTTTCCTCGCAAAGGCCTGGAAACCCATTGAACCGTTTTGGGCTCCATGGAAGAAGGCTGTCTCGTAGCCCTCTTCGCCTAAAAGACCGGCCAGACCTGTGAAATCGTTCATCGACGCAGGGGTCAGGATAAACGGCTCTACGAACATCGGGATGCTACACAGGATGGATGGCATCCCGTCGATGCTCTTCCGACCGTTGCAATAGCTATATTTGAAGGTCGTACTCTCCCCAATCAACTGGTCGACATAAGGCGTATATCCTTGATACTTCCCGCCTTCCAGTTCCTTGTTCAGCGCCCCGATATACTCCCTGCCGAAACTCTCCACGATCAGTATCACCACGTTCCTCTTGTTGTATACGCATGTGTCACAGGCGTTTCCCCTTCCTGTATGCACGGGGCTATAAATCTTCTCTAATTCATCCTCGCTTTCAAAAAACCTTGGCACCACAAACACGCTCTTCCCGATGGTGCGAATCATCGCAAACGGGGTGTTCAGCACCAGCGCGACATCCTTGGGACTGTCTGTATATTGGTTCGCATTCGAGATGGTGATGGGTCTTACGGCCGTAGTAAAGCCTCCTCTCATACCTGCCACGCACAATGGCAGGAACACCAACAGCGCCACTATGCTCACCACGTGATATTTCACTTTACTCGTCATCTTCCGATAGTCCAGCTGTGGCGTCTTGTATCCCCACCACATCAAGGTCATCACCACTATGAAAAGCACCACCAGATACCAGTGGTTGATCAGTTCCAGACCGAAGATCCTGCCTAAATTACCCTCATTGGAGAACTCTCCGAATACCGTCGTGGTGGTTCTTCTCATCGTAAACGGGAAATAAGCTGCGTCGGCAAGGTTCATGGCCAGGGCGATGCCATTCACCACGAGATACACCCACTTGCAAACCTGGTGATAGGTGGAATTCTCCTTGCGATACCACGGAAACAGCATCATCAGCACCCATAGCACGTTGGTGTATAGAATGGCCGAAGTGTCGAATACCAGTCCTCCCCAGAACACTTCCTGGGTGTAATGCAGTTCACTGGCGTTCTCTGCCCAGTACCCTGCTCTCGCCACCTGGTACATCACGAACACCATCGCCAGGTTCCAGATTATCGCTCCTAAATACTTTTTCATATTCTCTTTTTTCTCACACAGATCTCTCAGATCTCACAGATTTTTTATTCGTGCCCAAGGCACTTTCCTTTAATTCTCTAATTCTTGATTTTATTTATCTGTGGGATCTGTGAGATCTGTGTGACTTAGTTCTTCCGATGCTGCCTGAAGCACAGCCTTGGCCTTCTCCATGAGTTGCGGAACCTGTCCGCCCTCGCTCTTCACAATCTTCTCTCCGATAAAGTCATAGTTCACGAACCCCGTAGAGTCATACACTGAGTACCCGTCGTCATACGTGTTGATGGCGAAGGGCTCGCGATAGGTCTCACTCAACACATCTCGGCTGAATCGGAAGTCGTCATGTTTCAGTCCCAGCTGCCCCAAGAGTGTCGCAGCCAGGTCTGTCTGGTTGCACACCTTATCTATTTCTATAGGCGCTTTCACGGCTCCCCCCACCCATATCATTGGGATGTGGTTCTTTAAGGGCGTGGTCTCGTCGAGTCCGTTATAGGGAATACCATGGTCTGGCAGCATCACCACCAGCGTCCGCTCCCACACCTCCGTCTTCTTCAGCGCCTCCACAAAATCTCCAATACACGCATCTAAGTAGTGGAACGCATTTAGCTTTTCGTCCTCAAACTTTCGGACAGGAACGTCCCATGGCTCATGACTACTCAATGTGCTATATCCAATCAAGAAAGGCTCCTTGGCCTTCTGCGTCATCTCCAAGAGGGTCTTACACGTGATGTCATCTCTCACTCCCCACTGTGCCGAGTTCTGTTCCCCCTGGGAGTAGTCTTTCTTCCACACTAATGTCTGGAAACCACCGCTCATCAGATAACTCCGCATATTGGTGAAGTTGATATCGCCACCATATAGATAACTCGTCTGATAGCCCCGTTCCTGTCTCAGTGTCTTGGCGATATTCGGCAGGCGTCGTGTCTTTGAGGGCATCTTCATCACCGACATGGTGGGGAATGAGGGGAATCCGCTCCAGGTGCAGACGGTCCCTCGGTCTGTGCGCCACGTGTTCCCATAACAGTTCGTGAAGTACACTCCTTCATGTGCCAGACGGTTCAGGTTTGGTGTGATGTCTGTCCGTCCACCGATCTCCGTAAATTCACCGCCACAACCTTCTAACAGGATGATAATGATGTTCGGCCTCTGGGTGGTCAGCAGCGTGTCACAGCCCACGCTCCTTGTGTCAAACCATGTCGCTATCAATTGCTCGCACTGCTTGTCGTCCATGAAATGGTACGTGATATGGTTGCTGGCTGTCTTCTCCATCGAGGCAAAGAAACTGAACACGGGGTTCACCGCCGAATGATTCAAGAACTGGTTCTCCGAGAAATACACCTGTCCGATATTCGTCGTAGACTCATCCAGTCCTCCCCTGACGCCAATCACCAATAGCGGTATACAAACGGCATAGAACACCGTCTCCTTCACCTTCCCTGCCACAGAGTATTGTCCTTTAACTCCTTTAACTTCTTTAACTCCTTTAACTTCTTTAACTTCTTTAACTTCTTTAACTCCCTCATATATCCTATAAAGAAGGTACGCCCCCGCTATTACCACTACAATCCTCACTGCCATATACCACCCAGACACACTGGCCATGGCCTCTGTGGGTGTCCCAAGATACTGCAGGCAGCTCGCATCCAGCTTAAATCCCCAAAACGGATACAGACTCGTATCAGCCGTGAACGCCAGCATCATCGCTGCCGCAATCACCCCGTAATATATTTTCAAGAAGATTTCTAATCCCTTTGGTCTCCACCACACACTCACCATCGTCACGAGGAAGGGAATGAAGACAATATAGATACCCGTAGACAAATCCAGGCCTAGTCCATGTCTCACCACGTCCCACATGTCTCCCATACCGAATGGATGTCCCTCATAGTTTGCCACCATGAACACCACCTTCGCCATCACAAATATGATGATTGTTATGAGGTAAATCTTTATGAGATATATCAATCTCTTTTTCATTTATCTTTGCATGTCATGCAGTTTCTTGAAGTACCCGTCCTTAGCCAACAGCTCTTCCTGGCTACCTCTCTCCACGATCCTACCCTCATGCAGCACGCAGATCTCGTCAGCATTCTTAATCGTGCTCAGCCTGTGTGCAATCGCCACGGTCGTTCTTGTCTTCATCAGCCTCTCCAAGGCATCCTGCACCAGTCGTTCGCTCTCTGTATCCAATGCCGATGTCGCCTCGTCAAGAATCAGTATCGGCGGGTTCTTCAAGATGGCTCTGGCGATGCTCACACGCTGGCGCTGACCACCACTCAGTCTGCCGCCCCGGTCTCCGATATTCGTATCAAACCCGTGTTCACTCTGCATGATAAAGTCATACGCATTCGCGATTTTTGCAGCCTCCTCAATCCGCTTTTCCAGTTCAGGATCCTCCTGACTCTCCGTATCATCAGTCTTCAGCACACTGCCTTCCACGCCGAAGGCGATATTATTCCGGAAGGAGTCATTAAACAGGATTGCCTCCTGGTTCACATTACCGATCAGCTGTCTCAGGTCATGAATCCCTAAATCCTTCACGTTGATCCCGTCGATCAGTACTTCACCCTCTTGCACGTCATAATACCTCGGTATCAGGTCTACCAGTGTCGACTTTCCGGAACCACTCTGTCCCACGATCGCCACCGTCTTACCTTTCGGAATCACTAGATTGATATCCTTTAAGACATAATGAATATCCGCGCTTTCCGTGTTTTCTGTGTGACGATATCCAAAGCTGACATGCCTGAACTCAATCTGATGCTCAAAGCTCTTCAACTGCTTCGGGTTCTCCGGTTCCTTGATTTTATTCTCTGCCATCAGGATTCGGTCGATACGCTCCATCGAGGCCAGACCCTTCGGGATGTTGTAGCCCACCTTCGACACCTCCTTCAACGGGTTGATGATTGAATACAGGATGACCATGTAATAGATGAACGTAGGACCAGACAGACTCTGGTTGTTCAGTACCAGCACACCGCCGAACCACAGCACAACCACTATCATACACGTACCCAAAAACTCACTCAGCGGGTGTCCGATATTCTGACGGATATTCACCCACATGACGTCATGGCGGTAGGTTGAGTTGATACGGTCGAACTTATCCCGCATCTTGTCCTCCGCGCAGAAAGCCTTAATAATACGGAGGCCCCCTAAGGTTTCCTCCACCACGCTCATCGTGTCGCTCCACAACGCCTGGGCCCTCACACTCTGAGCTTTCAGTTTACGGCCTATCCAGCCCATGAACCATCCGATGATGGGGATGATGACCACCGAGAACAGCGTCAGCTCCCATGAGATGACCACCAGTGTGGTAAAATAGGAGATGATGAGGATAGGATTCTTGAACATCAGATCCAGACTCGACATGATACTCGTCTCCACCTCCTGCACGTCACCCGTCATCCTTGCGATGATGTCACCCTTCCGTTCGTCAGAGAAGAAACCCAGTGGCAGGGTGGTGATCTTATGGTACAACTGGTTGCGTATGTCTCGCACCACACCTGTTCGGATAGGTACTACCACCGCTGATGCCAGGAAGTAGGCCGCGGTCTTCAGCAGCGTCGCAAAAATCAGGAACAGACCGATGAACAGCAGTGTCGTCGTGGAACCCATCTCCCCGATAAACTGGTTGATGTAGTAGTAGATGTTGTTGACGGCCACGTCCTTAAAGCTCCCGCTGCCCCACGCCATCAGTTCTTTCACTTCCACGTGGTCCCCAGTCTTGAACAATATCTGCAGGATTGGTATCAGTGCCGCAAACGAAAAAATATTCAGCAGTGCCGACAGCACATTAAACACTACCGACAATGCCACAAACTTCTTATACGGCCACACAAACCGCCTCAGTACGTTCAGGAACTCCTTCATAAATTCGTTTAATTCGTTGTTTCTCCGAGCAGCGTAGCACTTGTACTACCAACAATCCGGACCATGACCTTCTCACCGATATGATGTCCTCCCTTAGGGAATACAACCATTTTATTCTGTTCTGTCCTGCCGCAGAGCTGTTCTCTCGAACGCTTAGAGAAGCCCTCTACGAGCACTTCGAACACCTTTCCTTCGTCCTTCTTATTCTGGGCTGCTGAGATCTCCGTCTGCAGCGCAATCAACTCATTCAGCCTCCTGATCTTTACCTCCTCCGGCACGTCGTCCGGCAGGTGCTTCGATGCATACGTCCCTGGTCGCTCCGAGTACTTGAACATAAATGCCGAGTCATATCCCACCTCACGCATCAATTGTAAACTCATTTGGTGGTCCTCCTCCGTCTCCGAATGATATCCCACGAAGATATCAGTAGACAGTCCACAATCCGGCACAATCCTCCTGATGGCTGCCACCCTGTCTAAGTACCACTCTCTCGTATACTTCCGGTTCATCAGCTTCAGAATCCTGTCACTCCCGCTCTGTACGGGCAGATGGATATGCTTGCACACATTCGGTACCTCTGCAATTACCCTCAGTGTCTCGTCGCTCATATCCTTCGGATGACTTGTCGTGAACCTCACTCTCATCTCTCCAGCCTCTTCTGCCACTCTCCGCAAGAGTTGCGGGAAGCCAATTGTACATTGTCCGTCGTCAATGGTCAATTGATACGAATTGACGTTTTGTCCTAAAAGTGTGATTTCCTTATAACCACGCTCCTTAAGATCGCGAACCTCATTGAGGATACTCTCCAAGTCCCTGCTTCTCTCTCTTCCTCGCGTATACGGAACGATGCAGTAATGACAGAAATTGTTACATCCCCTCATGATGCTTACGAACCCTCCGATCTTATGTCCCAGTCCAATCCTCTGAGGCACAACATCCCGATAAGTTTCCGTGGTCGAGAGCTCGATATTCATCGCCTTGTGGCCCAGTTCCGCCTGAGCCACAAGATCTGGCAGACTCAGATAGGCATCGGGACCAGCCACCAGGTTGCAGTGCCATTTCTCCATCAGTTCATCCTTCACCCTTTCCGCCATGCATCCCAGCACCCCTATGATCATCCGATGGCCCTTGGTGCGTTCAGCAGCAAGGGCCATCAGGCGGTGATAGATCTTGTTCTCGGCATTCTCTCTCACACTACATGTGTTCAGGAATACGGCATCAGCCTCACTCAGCTCATCCGTAGTCTCATATCCGGCCATCTGCATTACGCTGGCCACGACCTCCGAGTCTGCCACGTTCATCTGGCAGCCGTATGTCTCGATATATAGTTTCTTCATTAGTTACTATTCCCATTCAATAGTTCCGGTGGGTTTCGGGGTGAGGTCGTAGAGGACACGATTCACGCCGGGAACCTCGGTGATGATGCGCTGGGTGATGTGATGGAGTAGGGCATAGGGAATCTCCTCGATGGTGGCGGTCATGGCATCACGGGTGTTCACGGCACGGATGATGACGGGCCAGTCCCATGAGCGTTTGTTGTCCTTGACACCGGTGGACTTGTAGTCGGGTACGATGGTGAAGTACTGCCAGACCTTGCCCTCAAGTCCGTTTTTGGCAAATTCCTCGCGCAGGATGGCGTCAGACTCACGCAGGGCCTCCAGACGATCACGGGTGATGGCACCTGTGCAGCGCACACCTAAACCGGGACCGGGGAAGGGCTGACGGAACACCATGTTGTCGGGCAGACCAAGCTCCTTACCAACCACGCGGACCTCATCCTTGAAGAGCAGTTTGATAGGCTCGACGAGCTCGAACTGCAGGTCTTCGGGCAGACCGCCTACGTTGTGGTGGGACTTGACAGGACCAGACTCGACGATGTCGGGATAGATGGTTCCCTGGGCCAGAAAACTGATTCCCTTCAGCTTGCGGGCCTCTTCCTCAAACACACGGATGAACTCGGCACCGATGATCTTGCGCTTCTGCTCAGGGTCGGCTATGCCGGCCAGCTTGTCGAGAAAACGATCGGTGGCGTCGACATACACGAGGTTGGCATTGAGCTCGTCGCGGAACACTTTGACAACTTGCTCGGGCTCGCCCTTGCGCAAGAGGCCATGGTTCACATGGACTGATACCAACTGCTGGCCCACGGCCTTGATGAGCAGTGCAGCCACTACGGATGAGTCGACACCGCCGGAGAGGGCCAGCAGCACTTTCTTGTCACCAATCTGAGCACGGAGCTCCTTGATCTGTTCGTCGATGAATTTCTGGGCCAGTGCGGGCGTCGTGATGCGCTCCATGTCGGCCGGACGTACGTTTCCTGTTGTCATATGATTCCTATTTTTGAAGTTTGATTTCTTTTAGTGGCGACAAAGGTACGCATATTATCGGAGATATCCAAATTATTTTGGAAAAAAGAAAAAACTCTGTTATTATTTGTTTCTCTCCGTATTTATTTGTACCTTTGCACCCAATTTAAAAACAGAATAAATGAAAAAGCAAATAGCCATTCTCGGCTCTACGGGGTCGATTGGAACACAGGCCTTGGAGGTTATCAGGGAACATTCGGACCTTTACGAGGTCTATTGTCTGACCGCCAATAACAAGGTGGAACTGCTGGCTCAGCAGGCCCATGAGTTCAAGCCCGCAGCCATAGTGATTGCCAACGAACAGCGCTACGACGAACTGAAACGCCTGATGAGCGACCTGCCTGAGGTGAAGGTGTATGCTGGTGCCAAGGCGCTTGATGAGATTGTTGAGGCCGGCCCCATCAATATGGTGCTGACTGCCATGGTGGGATTTGCAGGCCTCTCGCCCACCATCCATGCCATCAAGGCCCGCAAGACCATCTGCCTGGCCAATAAGGAGACACTTGTCGTGGCCGGAAAGCTGATCTGCGACCTCGCGCTGGGCTATCGTGCACAGATACTTCCTGTCGACAGCGAGCATTCGGCTATCTTCCAGAGTCTTGTCGGTGAGGATCATAACCGCATAGAGAAGATCCTGCTAACAGCCAGTGGAGGCCCCTTCCGTCTGAAGACGATGGATGAGATTGCCCACGTGACGAAGGCTGATGCCCTGAAACATCCGACGTGGAACATGGGTGCGAAGATCACCATCGACTCGGCGTCGATGATGAACAAGGGTTTCGAGGTCATCGAGGCCAAGTGGCTCTTCGGCGTCGAAGCCAGTCAGATTCAGGTGTTGGTGCATCCGCAGAGTGTCGTGCATTCCGCTGTGCAGTTTGAGGACGGCTCGGTCAAGGCCCAGTTGGGTGTGCCCGACATGCGTCTGCCCATCCAGTATGCCTTCTCATATCCGAAACGCCTGACACTTTCGGGTGAGCGTCTCGACCTGTTCCACCACCCGCTGGAGTTCTTCGAGCCCGACCTTGAGAAGTTCCGTTGTCTGGCTCTCGCTTTCGAGGCCATTGAGCGTGGTGGCAACGTGCCCTGTATCCTCAACGCTGCCAACGAGATCGTGAACCGTGGGTTCCTTGAGGATAAGTGTGGTTTCCTCCAGATGGCGGACATCATTGCCGAGACTATCGAGCGCACGACCATCATCACTAATCCGTCGTATGACGACCTCATCCGTACAGACCATGAGGCCCGCCGCATCGCCATAGAACTAATGAACAAATAATAATGGAAATATTTCTGATTCGACTGTTACAATTCATGCTGGCCATTGGCCTGCTGGTGCTGCTCCATGAGGGCGGACACTTCTTCTTTGCTAAACTCTTCGGCGTACGAGTAGATAAGTTCTATTTGTTCTTCGACCCTTCCATCTGGAAGTGGGACGGCAGCCTGTTTAAGTTCAAGCCCAAAGGCAGCGATACGCAGTATGGTGTGGGCTGGTTGCCCCTCGGTGGCTATTGTAAGATTGCCGGTATGATCGACGAGAGTTTCGATACCGAACAGATGAAGCAGCCCGAACAACCGTGGGAGTTCCGTGCGAAGCCTGCGTGGCAGCGGCTGCTGATCATGATTGGCGGTGTGCTGGTGAATTTCCTCCTCGCTCTCTTTATCTACTCCATGATCCTCTTCCACTGGGGTGATACGTATATCCCCGTGAAAGACATGACGCTGGGTATGAAGTTCAACACAGAGGCGAAGGCCTTAGGCTTTATGGACGGCGACATCCTCATCGGCACTGACAAGGGGGAGTTCAAGGATTTCTCTGCCGACCTCTATCGTGATCTCAGCGAAGCCCAGCATGTAGACCTGATCCGCGATGGTAAGAAAATGTCATTGAATCTGCCAGGCGACCTGAACCTCTTGGGCATGCTCAAGGCTGAGCCTTCGTTCGTACGCCCCCTGATTCCTGCAGAGATCGACAGCGTGATGCCAGGCACTCCCGCGGCCTCCATCGGATTGCAGAAGGGTGACAAGATTGTGGCTATCAACGACAAACCCATCGACAGCTATAATGAGTTTACAGACCAGCTTGGCATCCTCGAGGATATGATGACTGCCGCCAAGACCAAGGATGACAGTCTGAAAGTGCGTACGGCCACAATTGTCTTTGAACACAACGAGGCCTTAGACACAGCCACTGTCACATTGACGCCGGAGTTGAAACTCGGATTCTTTGTTCAGAGTCTGGCCGGCATCTATAAGCCATATACCCGTGAGTATGGTTTCTTCGAGAGTATTCCTGCCGGCATCAAATACGGCTGGAACGTGCTGGCCGGTTATGTGGGCGACATGAAGTATGTATTTACAGCTGACGGTGCGAAGTCCTTGGGAGGTTTCGGAGCCATCGGCAGCCTGTTCCCGCCCATGTGGGACTGGTACCTCTTCTGGAAGATGACGGCCTTCCTGTCGATTATCCTCGCTTTCATGAACATTCTGCCCATCCCGGCCCTCGATGGTGGCCATGTGCTGTTCCTCATCTACGAGATGATTACGCGTCGCAAGCCCTCTGAGACCTTTATGATCCGGGCGGAGTACGTGGGCTTTGGCATCCTCATCCTACTGATGGTGGTGGCGAACCTCAACGATATCCTGCGCTGGCTGGGCTATATGTAGTTCTGTCTCCTCTGGGAGAGTCTGAATGTCAATAGATAACAAGCCACGATGACCACATACGTCATCGTGGCTTGTAGTATCGTAGGGTGTAGTCCATCGATGTTCGCTCCAGGGATGGCTGCGATGCGAGTCAATACATAGTTCAGCAAGCTGACTATATATAATAATAGGTACGCGAGGCTTGGCATCACAAAAACAATCATCGAAAGATACAGGATTAGCGTGACGCCAGGAATGACAATCAGATTCGTCAGCAGGAATAATGTAGAGAATCGTCCGAAGTAATAGGCTATCAACGGCGCTACTCCTATCTGCGCCGCACAAGAGACACTCATTATCCCCCACAACCACTTCACGATGCGGTGCTCCATCAGATAATTCGGCGGGAACAGACGTTCTGACAACGGTACGAGCAGAAGGATGGAGAACACGGCCAAGTAAGACATCTGGAAGCCTATGTCGTAGAGCGACAGCGGACTTACGAGCAATACCAGCAAGGCAGTAAAGGCCAGCGTGTTGACTGACATCCGGTCGCGATGGCCTAATGACAGTAAGGCATAGGCCGTCAGCATCACCGCTGAACGGACCACACTCACGGGCATGCCCACTAAGAAAACAAATGCCCAAATGGAGGTAAGGGTGAAAAGGTGAAAAAGTGAAAAGGTGAAAAGCTTTTTGCCGCCGAAAAGGAAGGTCAGGAGCATGTAGATGATGCCGAGATGCAAACCACTTAGGGCCAGGACGTGCGAGGCTCCCGTAACGGAATAGACCTCCCGGAGATCCTGCGAGAGGGCCGACTTGTCGCCCAGTGCCATTGCTGCCACAACGGCAACGGCATCACCGTCAGCTCCTTCAGTCATGATGCGGGCAAGTAGTCGACTGCGGAGTTTTAGGAAATACAGTTTGGTACGCTCCAGGCGTGAGAGGCTTCTCAGCGACACTTGTGCCTTCTGCCACTTTCTGCCAGATACAAACGTCTGCCCAGAGAACCCATGCACCTCCAGATACCGCTTAAAGTCAAAGCTCCCCTTTCGCCATTCGCTGTTTGGCCTGATGCGGGACTGGATTCTCAGCCCGTCCCCAATCCTCAAAGTCCCACTCCTGTCTCCTTCCCTCCTGTCTCCTTCCCTCCTTACTCCTTCTCTCCTTACTCCTTCCCTCCTTCTCTCCTTATAAAAATAGCACTTCAGCTTCCTTCCGCTCTCCGCCAGCAGGATGTCCACAGCCATCGTCTTTGCCTTCTCCACGGGCTCACTCAGTACCACTGCCTCATAAACCACCTCCTGTTCTGGCCATGTTACTCGCAAAGACGCTTCCTGCCTCTGGACTAACAGCCAGCCCAACAGCACGAAGCACGCCGCAATGGCCGCCGACTGCACGACAGCATACCTCCACAACAACATGGCTCCCACAACCATTACCACGAAGGCTGGTAGCAACCAATCACAATTCCCTATGTTATCTCCCACGACAATCCCTGCCATGAGACAGACGGCCAGACGCAACAATGGGGCTTCTCCAAACGGTTTGTTCTTCATATCACTTAACGTTAACGGTGCAAAGGTACGAATTTCTTTTGAATAAACTGCATAATTCAAAAGAAATTCGTACCTTTGTACGCGAAATGGAAAGTATGGTAATGCCCTTGTGGGCTTGGATCGTGTTTTACGTGCTGGTTGTCGTGATGCTTTACGTCGACCTAAAGTCGTTCGGGCGTAAAGGCCAGCACGAGGTGAGCATCCGCGAAGCGCTGACGATGACGGCGGTTTGGATCGCCGTATCGCTGCTGTTCTGTGCGGGCATCTACTGGCTGTATCCCGTGGATTCACATGAGAAGGCGATAGAGTTTCTGGCGGGTTATCTGATTGAGAAGTCGCTTTCGATGGACAACCTCTTCGTGTTCCTGATGCTCTTTACGTTCTTCGGCATCCAGAGGAAGTACCAGCATGAAGTGCTTTTCTGGGGCATCTTCGGGGCGCTGGTGCTGAGAAGTGTCTTCATCTTTGCAGGTGCAGCGATGGTGCAGCGGTTTGAGTGGATACTCGCTATCTTCGGCATCTTCCTCATCTATACAGGCATCAAGATGTTCGGACATAATGATGATGAGCAGGTAGATCCGTCGAAGAATATCTTCGTCAAGGTGTTTAAGCGGTTCTTCCCAGTGACGGACCAGATGCACGAAGATCGGTTCTTTGTGGAGGTGGATCAGACCACCCCGCCTTCAGCCCAGAAGATTGCTCCATTAAGATGCAATCGCCTACTCAGGAGGGGAAAAAGATACCTGGCGACGCCGTTGTTTATTGCGCTGATTGTGATTGAGACGACCGATGTGGCGTTTGCCGTGGATTCGATACCGGCAGTGTTCTCCGTATCGCGGGATCCGTTTATCGTGCTGACGTCGAATATCTTCGCTATCCTCGGCCTTCGGGCGATGTACTTTGCCCTGGCTGCCATCGCGAAATACTTCATATATCTGAAATATGGCCTGGGCATCATCCTGAGCTTCGTGGGAGTGAAGATGCTGCTCGAGGTGTTCTGGGACATCAAGGTGTCCACGCCCCTCTCGCTGGCCTTTATCTTTGGCATACTCGTACTATCAATGGCATTATCATATGGGAAATTACACAAATGACGCTGTGGAACTGCTGAAGGAGCTGATTGCTATTCCTTCCGTCAGCAGGAGTGAGGACAAAGCTGCCGACAAACTCGGCGAGTATCTGAACCGATGGAATCTGCCCTACGGTCGTGAAGGCAACAACCTCTGGGTGGGTTGTCAGGACTGGGACAACAGCCGCAAGACGGTGATGCTGAATGCGCACATCGATACGGTGAAACCCACCGATTCATGGCAGCGCGATCCCTTCCAGCCGATGCTCGACGGCGACAGGATCTACGGCTTAGGTTCCAACGACTGCGGCGGTGGGCTGGTGGCAACACTCCAGGCCTACCGTATCCTGTTGAATCGCAACAGGAACTTCAACATCCTCTGGTTGGCGACAGCCGAGGAAGAGGTGTCTGGCGAGAATGGCCTGAGGCGTGTGATGCCCTTGATGCCACCTATCGACGTGGCCATCGTGGGAGAGCCCACTGGCATGCAACCCGCTACGGCAGAGAGGGGGCTGATGGTTATCGACGGCTATGCCCATGGTGTCAGCGGACACGCTGCACGGGAAGAGGGTGTGAATGCCATCTACGAAGCCCTCGATGATCTGGTATGGCTGCGCGACTACCGGTTCAGGAAGGAGAGTGAGCTGTTGGGAGCGACGAAGCTGACAGTGACTGTCGTGGAGAGCGGCACCCAGCACAATGTAATTCCTGATAATCTGCATTTCGTGATAGATGTCCGGACAAATGAGTTCTACCAGAATGAATACGTGTTTGAGTTCCTGAAGAAGAAGATGAAGAAATGTGAGCTGCAGGCTCGCTCTTTCCGTTTGCACTCGTCTTCCATTGCAGCAGACCACCCCTTGGTGAGGCGCTGTCTGGAACGTGGTATGCAGCCATTTGGCTCTCCTACGCTGAGTGATCAGGCACTGATGCCCTGGCCATCGATGAAGTTAGGGCCTGGCGACTCTGCCAGATCCCATACTGCGGATGAGTTTATCCAGATTTCTGAGATAGAACAGGCGATTAATACCTACGTGGGTTTATTAGAAGGACTTCATCTATAGCACTTGCTCAGACCCTCTCTGGCTCCCCCTGGGGGAGAAATAGTTACTACCTCGCTAACCACCCCTCGGGGTTGAGCTTGGCGGTACCATGACGTAGCTGGAACTGCATCAAGCCATCGGCACCTACCCGTCCGATGGCTTGTTTTGTGTTGACACGCTGTCCACGGCTGACACTGACGGAGGCGAGGTCGCAATATACAGACAGATAACTGCCATGTTTGATGATGACCACAGACGTACCGCCATAGCCAAAGACGGCTGTGACCACACCGTTGAAGATGGCCCTCACCTGTGCGCCGGCTTGCCCCTTGATATCAATACCTTTCTTATCGAGGGTGACATGTCCCTTCACGTCTGTGACCGTGTTGGTGCCAAAGCGATGCACGATCTTGTAGCCACCGACGATGGGCATGGGCAGACGACCGCGGTTCCCCTCGAAAGTGGAACTCAGACGGAGATCCTCAGCAGGGACGGTGTATCCTGTATCTGCCTTTTTCTTCTCGGCATCCATCTCGCGCTTGTGGGCCTTTGCCTCCTCGTTGGCACGGCGCTCCGCCTCCTTTCTGGCTTTCTCGGCCTCACGGGCAGCACGATCAGCGCGGGCCTTCTCCTCAGCACTGCGCTTGGCTGCAGCACGGGCTTCGGCCTTGGCTTTCTCTTCCCTGGCCTTGGCCTCGGCAATACGACGGGCATTCTCACGGGCGGCAGCCTCTGCAGCAGCTTTCTTGCGGGCCAGTTCTTCTGCACGCTTCTTGGCTGCTGCTGCCTCGGCCTTACGTCTGGCTTCTGCCTCAGCCTTCGCCTTGGCTCTGGCTATCTCCTCTGCAATGAGCTTGTCGATACGGGCATTGAGTTCGGCATCCCGTTTCTTCTGTTGGGCGATGATGCCCTGGATGGCCTTCTGCTCTTTCTTCAGACTGGTGACCACCTGTTGCTGTTCCTCCTGTTTTGACTCGAGTGACTTCTTCTCCCGCTCACCACGGTAGAGCAGGTCGTTCTTCAGGCGTTTGGCATTTTTCAATTCATCATAGGCCTCTTTGACCTGAGCCTGCATGGTCTGCACAGCCTCACCCTGAGCCTGTTGGTAAGCTGCATATTCGCGTACAAACCGCATACGACGGTACATCTGTGAGAAATGGTCTGCGCTGAAAACGAACATCAGCTGAGACTGGATGTTCCGATTGCGATGCATGTAGCGCATCGACTTCATGTAACGTTGCTTGCGTTCCTCAAGTTCTGCCTGAAGGGTGTGGAGTTGGTTGTCGAGAACGTGGATATCCCCGTCGAGTCGGGTGATGTCCTGTCGGATGGTGTCTATGGTGCGACGCTTGTCTGCAATCTCATTGTTGATGACCAAGAGGTTCTGTAGGCGCTTCTTCACGTCGAGCTCATTGGCCTGAAGCTTGCGCTCCTGTTCCTGAATCTGCTTGCGCACCTGGGCCTGCTCATTCTTCAGGGATTTGACCGTAGGGGCAGGCGTCTTCTTCTTCGTTGGCGTCTTTTTGGCTTGGCCCTTCTTTGCAGGGGCTTTCTTTTGGGAGGTGGATACACGGGTGGTGGTTGTCCGCTTCTGAGCAGTCTTCTTCTTGGACTGCTGGGCAGGGACAACCACCACCAGACCGACCATGAGCCAGAATAGCAGTAGGAGTCGCTTCACGGCGTTACTAAAGTTGTCTTAGAGTGACATGAAACGGCGAAGAATCTCGTCGACAGAAACTTCACGATACTTGTTGGAAATCTCTGTGCGGGTTTCCCATTCCGAATCATGTTTGATATATTTCAGCGTCATGCCGAGCTTCACTTCCTTCTCGGGGGTGGTGAGGGTGATGGCTGACTTCTGAGGGAACGCCTTCTTGTTGAGGCTCGTGAACTCATCGTAGTCCCAGTTCAGCTGGGTGTTACCGTTGAAGCGGTCTTTGTAGAGGACGTTCGCCATGCGGAGAATGGCACCAGCACGACTGGCGAGCCAGCTATATTCCATCTTACCCTCTTCAAGGCCGATGATCATGTCGTCGCCACTGTCGAGGATGGAGTAGTTGGCGATGGAGTCTACAATCTGCTTGTCATTGGTCTTCACGATGGCAGTCTGGTTCGGACGGAAGAGCTCGTTCCAGAAGAGAGCCTGGATGACCTGGAAGTTCAGACCGCTGTTGCGGAGGAAGTCGACAGACATCCAGGGCGCCTTCAGGTACTGTTTGTTGATACGGTCCATGATGAGCACGTAGTCCTTGGTCATCTCGATGCGACCTGCCTCCACGAAGCCGAAGGCCATGAGCTGCAGGCGGATGACATCGTCGCGCTTCATCTTCAGGTCACCGGTGAGGGTGAGCTTCTGCTGACCCACCTCAACGGAGAACTTCACCTTAGAGGTGATGAACTTGATAGTCTGGGCGTTTTCCCTTACGCTGTTGATGAAGTCTTGCTTGTCTTTCATCTCCTGCGTCAAGACAACGGGGGGAGCGGCGACTTTCTTGTGTGATTTACAAGCCGTGAACACTAACGGTAATGCCAAAACGGCAATTTTCAGGATACTGGTCGTTTTCATTCTTTCAAATATTTTTTAAGTTTGATTTTTCTTGCAAGTAGTGTATTGTCGGGCTGTTTCTCCTTGGCGTCTTGCCAGAAGGAGAGAGCCTTGGTGATATCATTGTTCTGGGCATAGATATCACCCGCATGTTCGATGATGACAGCATTTTCGTTTTTGTCCTCCATGTGCTGCAACGCCTGGTCGATATAGACCTTCGCCTCGGCATATCGTCCTTGCATGAAGAGAATCCATGCGTAGGTGTCGAGATAAGTGGCGTTCTTGGGTTCAGCTTTGACGGTTTTGAAACTCATCTCCTCGGCCTGATTGAGACGTTCTCCCCGTTCACTGAGGTAGTAGGCGTAATTGTTCAGACAGCCGATATTATCATCCTTCCACACTAGACAGGAGTCGTAGGCGGCAAAGGCTTCGAGGGCCTTTCCTTTCTGGTGCAGGATGTCACCCATGACAGCGTAGAAGTCTGACACGATGGCGGGATCGCTCTCGTCGGAGATGACACCGATGCCATTCTGGAAGGCGCTGAGGGCACGGTCGAGAGAGTCACGCCGATAATACGCGATGCCTTGATAATAATAGAATAGCATCTCGTCGGGGGTGTATTGACGGGCCTCCTGACAGAGGGCGATGACGTGGTCCATGTCGTCTGCCTCCCAGGCATATGCCACGAGCTGCATACGTGCCGGGGCATAGTCTGGTGAAATGGCGACGGCCTGCTCAAGGATGGGGGTGATACTGTCACGTGGCATCTTCTTTACGTTCATATACGAGGCACAGAGCAGTGCCATCTCCGCATCTGACTGTGGTTGGGCGAGCACCTCTCGGAAGAGTCCCAGCACGCGGGTACTGTCTCCGTCGGCAGACTCAGAGGTCTGGATCTCCTGTCGCATCAGACGGAGTTTGTCTTCGGTAGAGGCATGACTGCCCAGTAGGATACGTCTTGTCAGTGAGTCGGATACTTCCTGCTGACTGAGACTCTGATAGAGGTTTCGTAAAGAAAGGAGTACGCGGGTATTATCGGGGTCTTCGGCGAGTACCTGATGATAGACATCCACAGCCTCGTCGGTCTGTTCATTTATTTGGAGAGCCTCACCATACATCGCCTTGTAGTTCAGGTCGTTGGGGTATTGTCTGGCAAGGTCGGCCATCTCTGCCACAGCCTCTTTCTTCTTGCCCTGACGGTTGTAGAGGGCACTCTTGGCCAAGGAGATCCGCTCGTTCTTGCCGTCGTTTTGCTCCATCTGATCCAGCACACCGATAGCATTGTCGTAGTCCTCCACCTGTTGGTAGAGTTGGAAAAGCATCTCCAACATCTCCTCCTGACTCTTGTCACGGTCGTAGATTCCCTTGATCACCGGGATAGCGCTGGCATAGTCTTGTTGGCTGATATAGGCCTGGGCAAGAGTCTCCATATAGGTGGTGTTCTCCGGGGCGAGTTCCGCAGCCTTCTTTACACAGGCCATCGACTCGTCTTGCTGTTTTAGTGCCGCGTAATACTGGCCAAGGAAGAAATAGACCTCTGGGGCATTGGGATTCAGGTCGCGACAATGTCTCAGCAGGTCGAATGCTGCATCGTGATGACCTTTCTGCCGCTGCACCATTGCTTCAAGGAAGAAGTGGTCAAAGGCGCTGTCATTTGTTTGCGCGAAAACAGTGATCAACGACGAATGAAAAGCAATTACAGCACATACAAACAAACGCAAAAACCATTGACTTCCGCTTGTCTGCATTGTTTTAATCACTTTTATTGCATTCATTTATTAATTCGTTAAATTCGTGTAATTCGTTGTTTTTGTCACTTCACTCCCGTATGTCCATAGCCTCCTTCGCCTCTTTCTGTCTCGTCGAGCACCTCCACAGCCAAGAACTGTCCCTGTTCATGCTTGGCGATGACCATTTGGGCGATGCGCTCTCCGTCGTTCACGATGAAGTCTTCCTGCGACAGGTTGATGAGCAGTACGCCAACTTCTCCACGGTAGTCAGCATCTACCGTTCCCGGAGAGTTCAGTACCGTGATACCTTTCTTTAAGGCCAGTCCGCTGCGGGGTCTTATCTGAGCCTCGTAGCCCACGGGCAGGGCGATATGCAATCCCGTAGGAATCAGTCTCCGTTCCATGGGTTTCAGCACGACTGGAGCATCAAGGTTGGCTCTCAAATCCATGCCTGCACTCTGCTCAGTGGCATACTGCGGCAGTGACTGATGTCCCTTGTTTACGACTTTTATTTGAAGCATACTTTTAAAATTTCATTTTAATCATCGTGCAAAGGTAATGCTTTTGTGGCATATTCCCATGTTTCAAGGCAAAATTTTTTTCATTTTTACGTTAATTTCTTCGAAATCTGCATCATCTGTGGTTTATTTTCGTACCTTTGCAAACAATTATGATGAATTGGCAACAACTGATATCCAACAAGCGACTCGGTCAGGAACACCGTCATCCAGAACGTCATGATGACCGGACGGAGTTCAAGCGTGACTATGACCGACTGATTTTTTCGGCCCCCTTTCGGAGGCTGCAGAACAAGACCCAGGTGTTCCCCCTTCCGGGCAGTATTTTCGTGCATAACCGCCTTACTCACTCGCTAGAAGTGTCCAGTGTGGGCATGTCTCTCGGTAACGACGTGGCCCAACAGCTTCTCAAGCGCCATCAGGAACTCTCTGACAGCCTTTTGGGAGAGATAGGACAGATAGTGGCCGCAGCTTGTCTGGCGCACGACATGGGTAATCCGCCCTTTGGGCATAGTGGCGAGAAGGCCATCCAGTCGTTCTTCACCGAAGGATTAGGTATGGACTTGAAGACGGAGGTATCGCCACAGTTCTGGAGCGACATCACCCATTTTGAGGGAAATGCCAATGCTTTCCGTCTGCTGACGCATCAGTTCCAAGGAAGGAGAGTTGGCGGATTTGTCATGACTTATTCAACCCTTGCAAGCATCGTCAAGTATCCATTTTCATCGCTGGCAGCAGGAAAGAAAGGTAAGTTCGGCTTCTTCGATTCCGAGAAAGAACTGTTTGTGCGTATTGCGGACGAACTTGGCCTGATACGTAAGTCCGCCGAAGGGGAGCCTCTTCGCTTTGCCCGGCATCCATTGGTATATTTGGTCGAGGCTGCCGACGATATCTGTTATGAAATTATGGATATCGAGGATGCTCACAAACTTAAAATAATTTCATACGAAGATACGTCGCGTATGTTGCTCGGTTTCTTCAATGACGAGACACGCCAACATATCGAGAATCGTATTGTCGAGGAGAGTGTCACAGATCCCAATGAGAGGGTGGTGTATCTGCGTGCTTGTGTTATCGGATTGCTTGAAAACGAGTGTGTGAGAGTGTTTGTCGATCATGAGGACGAGATTCTCTCTGGCACGTTCGAAGGCAGCCTGATAGATCATATCAGTGAGTTGCCTCATGAGGCTTATCGTCAGTGTAGTAAGCTCTCTGTGGCGCGCATCTATCGCAGCAAACCCGTACTCGATGTGGAACTTTCTGGTTATCAGATCATCCAGACACTCATGGAAAAGTTTATCGCGGCAACAGTTCATCCAGAACGATTCTATTCCCGTCAGCTCATCGGACGTGTCAGCAGCCAGTATCATATCAACGCTCCTGACCTTGAAACCCGCCTCATGGCCGTCATAGACTATGTCAGTGGCATGACTGATGTCTATGCCCTTGACGAATACCAGAAGATTAGCGGAATCTCCTTGCCGGTGGTATAGCTAACCGAATCGCTTAACTGCTTCGTAATAAGTGTCGATGGAACCGATGTCGAAACGACCGGCCGACATTGGCCAGGCGTGCATCGTGGTATGCTCCACCATGTAATGGGCGAGATTGCCGGGTGCGTCCTTGCCACAGCCGTTTTCGACGGCGTGCCGTACGAGGTTGAGATCCTTCTTCAGATAGATATAGAATGGAGGTACTGCCCAATGGCTTTTAGGCACCTGAGGCTTCTCCTCCATGCCTAAGACACGCATATGCTCATCAAGTTCAACAACGCCAGTGCGTTGGAGTTTCTCAATGCTCGGCTGCTCATGGCACATGATACAACTCGTGCCCTTCTCCTTCGCGAAATCCACGAACTCTCGGAAAGAAAAGAACAAAAGGTTATCCGCAGCCACCACGAGCATATCGTCGTCGATTTGGAGTTTCTTCATAGCGAACAGCAAATCGCAAACTGCGCCCAATCTTGTCTCGTTCGTTTCCGTCCCGTCATCGACGATGGTAATAGGCTTCTTCCATCTTCCATCTTCATTTTTCCATTTCTCGAAGATGGGGGCGAACTTGTGGTTCGTGATGATGATGTGCTCGTCAATTTCGGGAATATGGTCGATATCCTCGAGCATCCGGTCCAGGATCGACTTCTCTCCGATTTTCAGCAAAGGCTTCGGGAAATTCTTCGTGAGCTCCCCTAATCTCGTGGCATAGCCAGCGGCAATCACAATATTTTTCATAACCTATTGATAGTATCCTTTATACCATTCTGCGAAATGCCGGAGGCCCTCACGTAGGGTAATCTTCGGCGTGAAGCCGTAGTCACGTTCCAATGCTGTAGCATCGGCGTAGGTTGTAGGTACATCACCCGGTTGCATGGGAACCAACTGCTTATGAGACTCAAAATCAAAGTCATGAGGCAGTACGTCTGCCCGTATGAGTTCCTCTTGCAGGATCTGGACAAAGTCCAACAGGCTCTCTGGCTGACCACCGCCGATGTTATAAACGGCATAAGGTGGAATAGGCAGACCGTCGTCACCCTTCTTTCGCTCGGGAGCCCCTTGCATCACACGTACAATACCTTCTATGATGTCGTCGACATAGGTGAAGTCACGTCGGCAATTGCCGTAGTTGAATATCTGGATGGTCTCGCCCTTCAGCAGTTTGTTTGTAAAACCGAAATACGCCATGTCTGGGCGTCCGGCAGGCCCATAGACGGTAAAGAATCTCAATCCTGTCGAAGGGATGTCATAAAGTTTCGAATAACAGTGCGCCATCAGTTCGTTCGATTTCTTTGTTGCAGCATAGAGGCTTACGGGGTTGTCAACGCGGTCATCCGTTGAGAACGGCACCTTCTTATTACCGCCATACACACTCGATGACGATGCATAGACCAGATGCTCCACTGGCCAATGCCGACATGCTTCAAGTATATTATAAAAACCTATCAGATTACTTTGGATATATGCGTCGGGATTGGTTATCGAGTACCTCACGCCTGCCTGTGCTGCGAGATTCACCACCACGGCAGGCTGATGCTGTTCGAAAATCCTGTCGATCGTCGGTTTGTCAGCAATATCCCCTTTGACAAAGGTGTAGGTAATGCCTTCGGACACCAGATTGTTAAGTTCGTCCAGACGGTACTCTTTCAGACGAACGTCGTAATAGTCGTTCACATTGTCAATACCGATGATTGTCGCGTTTGTCAGATCTTTGAATAAACGCTTCACCAGGTTCGAACCGATGAAACCGGCAGAGCCTGTCACCAAGATTGTCTTATGATCCAATTCTACTTTCTGCATATTTGTATTTGTTCTTATGTTCTAAAAATGTTCTTCTGTCTCTAAATGAAGCGGGCTCCGTCATCAGGGCGGACCCAAAAGACTTGGAAGGTCTTTTCGTACTCTGGGAACTGTTCAAGATACCGTTCCGTGAGCGTCTTCTCTATCTCCGTTTTATAGGCAGGATCAACGAGTGCGATACATGCACCCTTGAATCCTGCGCCCGAGAATCGCCCTCCGTAAACCCCTGGAAGTCCCTTCATGATGTCATAGATCGCAATCAGTTCAGGCGAGCCGCATTCGTAATTATGGATTGAACTTTCACAAGAGTCGAACGACAGTTTGCCGAAGAGTTTGAGATTCCCAGTCTCCCACGCGGTGACTCCTTGTCGCACACGACGGTATTCCGAATAGAAGTGTTCTGCGCGACGTGCGAACCTCGCAGGCATGGCGATGCGCGTCTTCTCAAATGTCGTTTTGGGGATATCCCGCAGGAACGTCTTGTCAAACGTCCTCAGCGGTTGGTCTGTGTAGGCCAGCATGTTCCATGCTGCGGTTTTACATTCGTACACACGCAGATTGTAGTCGCTGTTCACGAGAGAACGAGTCAGGCCCGAGAAGAAGATGCCGATTTCGAAATCTTCCATCTCCTTGTTTCGTTTGATGATGCGCCAGTCGTTCGAATCGCAGTCAAGAAACAGGAGACCGTCCTTTCGCCCTAAGGCAATACATGCTTGGTCGAGCAGGCCGTTGTTCAGGCCGATGTATTCGCGCTCTGCCTCCGAGGCAATCTTTACCACCTCGAAAGGTTGCAGGATGATGTCGTTCGCTTTCGCAAATGCCATAACGTATGCAATCAGCACAGCGGCCGAAGAACTCAAACCGCCTACGGGCAATGAACCTTGGATGACACCCGTAATACCTCTCTTAAGTTCGAAGCGCTTTTTTAGTGCGTACTTGGCTCCGCGGGCATAGTCGCCCCAATGGCTTTCCTTTACCTGACTCGGAGCGTCAATCTCGAAATCCGTCACCCCTTCAAAAGTCCTCGATTCCAAATGGACATGAGAACTGTCGGCTGGGGAGAACCATAAATCTACGCCCTTATCAATCGCAAAACCTGTCACCAGGCCGTGCTGGTGATCTACATGAGCGCCTAACGGGCAAACCCTATACGGCGCAAAGATATGATACTGAAACTCTTTCATACGTAGTAGGAGATGTTGTTTTGACCGCAAAGTTACGGTAATTATCTGAAAACGCCAAATTTTTATTCGATAAAGTGCAAAAAAGGGAGAGGTTACTGAAGCACCTCTCCCTCGTCATAGTATTAAATAGAAGGTTTGGTTTGGGGTTAACAATGTTTGGCTGTCATCTGTAAATGACGTTGCAAAATTATGAAATTATTTTCAAATTCAAGCATATTTATCTGAGAAAATGATAATACTTAACGTTTTTTATACATTTAATAGAATTTACAATATTTGTATCAAATACACTTTAAATAAACGAAATTCAAATAAAATCGCTAAAGAAAAATATTTATAATATTTATAACCTATTTGAATTTTATTCAAAATTCAAATAGGTAAATATTATTGACCTATTCTGTGTAAAAAGAATTGGTATAGGATATTATTTATTATGAATATAAATTTTTATCAAACAATGTTTGGTTATTCCGGATTATTTCACTACCTTCGCGCTCGAAAGCAGTTTGTATATGATAAAAAGGATATATTTATTAGTTATTATATTGGTGGTCTCGATGAGAGTGGGGGCGCAACAACGATATTCCGATGGACTGGATGACGTGATGCAGTACGCGCCCTATGCTTCGGTGTTTGCCTTGAAGGCCTGTGGGGTGGAGAGTCGGGATGAATGGAAGAAACTTGCAGTCACGACAACTGTTTCGTGGGCCGCTACAGCTGGTGTCGGGTGGATACTGAAACACTCGATTAAGGAATGGAGACCTGACGACAGTGACCAGAAGTCGTTTCCTTCTGGCCATTCGATGATTGCCTTTGCTGGTGCAACGGCACTACATAAGGAGTTTGGGAAGGTGTCGCCATGGATTTCGGTGGTGGGTTATGGTGTAGCGACGTTCGTAGTGGTGGATCGCGTTGCCAAAGACCGCCATCACTGGTATGATGTAGCTGCCGGTGCAGCGCTTGGGTTCGGCGTCACAGAACTCACGTGGTGGCTTTCGGACAAAGTGTTTCCTCGGCAGAAGAATAGTATTGCCTTTGGCACATCTGGAACTACCCTCGATGTCATCGTCGCTTTATAGCATCGAAGGCAATATACAGCAAATAAAAATCAAAGGTCGAGTAGGCCTGCAGGCAGGTGCATGGTAATGGTACGTGCCTGTTGGTCAATCTTTGTGATAAGATCTTCTGAGGCGGGGATGAGATGTCCGTCTTCGAGACAGAAAAGAATATTTAGCGTTGAGTCATCAACAGAGGCGATGCAACCAACGGATTTATTCGTGTTGGCGTCAATGATGTCAAAACCCACGATGGCTGACCATGAGATCGTGTCATCGTCTTTGACGGCAAGGTCGCGGGGGAAGTAAACGTCACAGCCCGTGAGTTCTCGGGCACGTTCCTGGCTGTCGATGCCTTCGAATTTCATGATGGCGTTGGCGTCACTTCGGAAACGATACTCCTCAATGAAGAAAGGCACGAGGATGCCATCAATGTCGAGGATGAGGTGGTCGGTATCGGTGCGGTCGAAGACGTCGTCCTCGAAGAGGAATGAGACCTCTCCCTTGACACCGTGGCTCTTGCCTAACCGGCCTATCTTATATACTTCTTCCTGCTTAATCATTTCGTCTGATGCTGGCGCCCAGGGCATTGAGGCGGGCCTCGATGTTTTCATAGCCGCGGTCTATCTGTTCGATGTTGTCGATACGGCTGGTACCACTGGCACTCATCGCTGCGATGAGCAGAGCGATACCTGCTCGGATGTCAGGGCTGGTCATACGGCCACCGCGCAGACAGACTTTCCGGTCGTGACCTACGACAACTGCCCTGTGAGGGTCGCAAAGGATAATCTGGGCACCCATGTCGATGAGCTTGTCGACGAAGAACAGACGGCTCTCGAACATCTTTTGGTGGAAAAGAACCGAGCCTCTGGCCTGTGTCGCCACGACGATGAGCACTGAGAGAAGGTCGGGCGTCAAACCTGGCCAGGGGGCATCTGCCAGTGTCATAATGGTGCCGTCGATGAACGACTGGATCTCATAATGACGCTGACGGGGGATATATAGGTCATCTCCCTCCACCTTGACTTTCACACCTAATCGACGGAAGGCATCGGGAATGATGCCGAGGTTTTCTACAGAGGCGTTTTGGATGCGGATGCCGTCACCGCACATTGCTGCCATGCCGATGAAGGAACCTACCTCGATCATGTCGGGCAGGATGGTGTGTTCGGTTCCGTGCAATTCGGCGACACCCTCGATGGTCAGGAGGTTGGAGGCGATGCCGCTGATCTTCGCCCCCATCTTATTCAGGAGTTGACAGAGCTGTTGCAGGTAGGGCTCGCAGGCCGCATTGTAAATGGTGGTTTTGCCTTTGGCAAAGACGGCTGCCATCACGATGTTGGCGGTACCTGTCACCGAAGCTTCGTCGAGCAGCATATAGGCGCCCCTCAGACGGGTGACAGAGATCTCATAGACATCGCGTCCTAGCACGTGGTTGAATTTCGCACCGAGTTTTTGAAATCCGAGGAAATGGGTGTCGAGACGTCTGCGCCCGATCTTGTCACCACCAGGTTTCGTGATGACAGCCTTGCCCATGCGGGCGAGTAACGGACCGATCATCAGTACGCTACCTCTGAGTTCAGCGCACTTGTTGACGAACTCGTCGCTCTCCAAGTAGTCGAGGTTGAGCGTGTCGGCCTGAAAGGTGTAGGTGTTCTCCTCTTTCCTCTCAACTTTCACCCCAATATCCTGGAGCAGCCGCATGAGGTTGTTCACGTCACGAATGTCGGGAATGTTGTGGATAGTTACCGTCTCACTGGTCAGCAGGGTGGCACAAATCACCTGCAGGGCCTCGTTTTTGGCGCCCTGTGGACGGATCGTACCGCGTAGAGGATGACCTCCCTCGATAATGAATGATGCCATAGGCGTCGGGGGTTATTTCTTTTTCTTCTTCGCTTTTGGTTCCTCAACAGCAGTGACCTTCTCCAACTTCATTGTCGACAGGTCGATTTGGATGACGCCGTCGGTAAAGCGTGCCAGATCGTCAGCCACCTTCTCGTCACTCATTGAGCCGTGGCCCCAAGTTGTCAGGTTTCGTTTCATCTGATTGGCCGTATAGTAGGCCAGGGCGTCGCGCTCCTCACCTTCTGGCATGGATTTGAGTTTCTCAAACAACTGTTCAAGCAGTTTGCCATAGTGGCGCAGGCGAATACTTTCCTGGGGAAGGGGGATGGCTTTAGGCTTTTCCTGGAGCTTCTCGGTCACTGTCACGTCAAAGGGCCAATCGATATCGAGTTGTTTATGGCTCATTAGGTAGAGATGGTCCCACAGTGTCTGCTCAAAGTCGACATTGTCATGGAGCTCAGGAGCCTTTGTCTCCATCATGCGGATAATCTCCTGAGCGCAACTCTGGCGCTCAGCCTTGTCCGTCAGGCTGACAGCGTAATCCACCATCTTCTGAATCTCCCGACCGTATTCTGGCATCAGAAGTTGGTCACGATGGGTGTTGTAGTCTAATCCTTTGATGTTCATGTCTTTATTCGTTTACTTTTTATCTTTTCACTTTTTCGCCTTTAAATCAGTTTCTTGGGCATTTTCGCCACAAAGTCCTTCAGATAGAAGGGCGTGAAGTAGGCCACATCCTCGAATTGCTCATTGAGTAGTCTGCGCTCTGCCAGGGGCTGCATCCACTTTGCCTGAGGCTGTATGCCTTCTATCAGATGGGCGTTCGGGTGGTTGATGA
>Ga0265298_10000526_pt1 | contig 56834 bp, 57 predicted proteins | sample AusTroGonzalo_MG_3_FD_193486 | JGI IMG/M metagenome (GOLD analysis project Ga0265298, IMG submission 193486) | Bovine rumen microbial communities from tropical cattle in Woodstock, Queensland, Australia - Gonzalo_01 | ecosystem: Host-associated > Mammals > Digestive system > Stomach > Rumen ... | reverse complement strand
AGCTGGCGAACCAGATCATGCGCTCCAGGGGGGAGCATGAGAAGGAGTACATCGTCACCGTCGACAAACCGGTCACCAAGGCCTTCATCAAGGGGATGTCCAACGGCGTGCCGATACTGGAGGACAGGGTCACCAAGAAGTGCTTCGTGGAGAAGACGGACGAATGCGAGTTCAGGATAATCCTGAAGCAGGGCCTCAACAGGCAGATCCGCCGCATGTGCGAGTACTTCGGATACGACGTCGTCAAGCTCGTAAGGGTGAGGGTCATGAACATCGAGCTCGGTAAGCTCAAAGAGGGCCGTTACAGGAACATCTCCAAGCAGGAGCGCGAGGAGCTGTTCAGGGAACTGGGATTGTGATGCCCATCGAATGCTCCCCGGAGGACCGTTTCCGGGACGACGTGATATCCCTCTACGAATCCTCATTCTCCGAGATAGAGAAGGTGCCCGTATCGAATCTGGAGAGGGCCATGGCCCGCGGAGCGGTCCTGGATGTATTCCGTGACGGGGGAAGGCTGATCGGATTCACATACTGTTTCATCGACGGCGACGCGATGTTCTTCATCTACTTCGCCACTTGTCCTGAACTGAGGGGAAGGGGCAACGGGAGGATAATCCTCGACGCGATCCGCCGGAAGTACCACGACAAGAGGATCTTCCTGGTCACCGAACCCAAGGACCCGGACGCCCCGGACCTGGAGATGAGGGTCAGGCGCCAGAACTACTACCTCCGCAACGGTTGCGAGGAGACCGGTGTGAGGATCCTTTCGGATGATGCCTGGTTCGACAGCATGTTCGTCCAGGGGAGGCTCTCCGAACAGGAGATGACGGACACAGTACGCAGGTACGAGGACATCCACAACGGCCGTGCATGAGGCGCTCTTGGAATACCAACATCCGAGGCATAACATCATAAACCACGGGACGAATCATCACTCATGGCATTCGATGGAAGGGCGAGCATCGTCGAGATCGACGAAGAGGAGAAGACAGTCATTTTCGATATCTACAGGTTCAAGAAGATCACCGGTACCAAAGTCGGACCGATCCTCGGTTTGAGCGAATTCTCCACACCGTTCAAGGTCGCCTGCGAACTGGCGGGATTGTACCCCGGTGACAAGCCCAACAAGTACATCGATGCAGGGAACATCCTGGAGCCCGTCCTAAGGGACTACCTCGCTGCGAGACCCGGCATACTGGCACAGTGCCTCGGTCTGAAGGAGGGACAGAGGGTCGGTATCGAGGACCCCGTCCCCAAGGAGCAGTGCGGATATGACCACTTCCACAACAACAAGGTCTTCGGAGGCATGGTCGACGGCTATATTCAGGTGGATGGGGTCAGGGATACCATCCTCGAGATCAAGACCTCCCATGATATGGAGAAGTGGAAGGATGAGAACGGGGGATACACCAACATCCCCATGACATACATGCTTCAGGCATCGCTCTACGCCGAGCTGTCCAATCTGGACAGGATAGTCTTCCTGGTCGGATTCCTGGAGGAGGGCGATTACGACCGTCCCAGGCAGTGGGTGCCCAATCCGGAGAACACCAAGGTTATCACCGTCCCGAAGCTTGACATGGTCGATTACATGAAGCAGTGCGAGGATTGGTACAACGAGTACATCAAGGGCGGATACACCCCCGAATGGACCGATAAGGATGCCGACGTGCTCAAGTATCTGAAGGCCTACAAGCCGAAGAGATGATGCTCAGTCGAAGATGTAATACGTCGGGATGAGCACCGCCAGCATTATCAAGTTGATGGTGAAGAACACCTTGAGGTAATCCTTCACCGAGGAGTCCTCCTCCTGGAGGTACAGCTTGAGCGATATGATGCTGGCCATCGATGCGATGGGTGTTCCGAACCCTCCGATGTCCGCACCGACGAGGACCGCCGCCCAATCGTCGGTGAAAGGCTGGAGCAGGATCGTGGAAGGCACGTTGCTGGTGAATTGGGATACCAGGACGGTGGTTATCATCGGATCCCAGTCCATGAGGTCGCGGATGAAGTTGTGGACCTCTTCCATGCTGGTAAGGCCGTTGGCGAATATGAACAGGAAGAAGAAGATGAACAGGATGCTGTAATTCACCTTCAGGAAGGCCCTGGGCATCATGACCAGGAAGGCCAGGATGATTATCGCCAGCGTGATGTAGAAAGGAATTACGTCTACCACAGTGACTATGGCGAGTACGAAGAGGGCAGCCAACACTATCAGCGTCTTCCTGTCCTTCAGTTCGGTATCCTCCTCCATCCGGACCTCCAGCGGCTCCTTCTTTATCGTCAGGGTCATGGTCAGTAGGGCTATCGCCCCTACGGCCACGATAGGGATCAGCATCATCTCGTATTCCATGAGGGAGAATCCGTAGACGTCGTTCAGGTTGTAGATGTAGAGGTTGTGGGGGTTCCCGAAGGGTGTCAGGTAGCTACCCACATTGGCCGCGACCGTCTGGAGGATGACGACCATTATGATCCTGTTCTTCAGGCCGGCCATGGCGAGGATGGCTATCGCCAGGGGTACGAACGTCAGCAAGGACACGTCGTTGGAGAAGAGCATGGCGCAGAAGAACGGCAGAAGGATCAGGACCAGGCACAGGGCCCTGGTGGTGTTGATGCTGGTGATGGCCTTCTGAGCGAGCCTGTTCAGTGCGTTGCACTCCTTCAGACCGGCCACTATGAGAAGGAAGAACAGCAGGGTGCATATTGTCTCCAGGATCCTTTCGTAGTTGTACGATTTCACCGTATCGAACGGTACCAGGAAAAGGGAGATCAACGCCAGAACAGCGGATATCACGAGCAGATAGTCCTTCTTGACGAAGCCGATGATATCCATATTGAGCGAATCGTAACAAGACTTATAACCATGTCGATTAGGGTCTGTATATGCTGTGGCGTCAAATTCTGGAAGTATCGGAGGCAGGTATGTCCCTGATGCGAAGAAGGCGTTTCCGGAATGGAACAGAAGTTTGCTGGAAGCTGAAGTGGCGCATCGGCTTTATATGTGGACTCCTTTGCGGAATCCATGAAGCAGCCTGAGTTGTCAACACAGGACAAGATCGTCAACGCCATGCCCTTCCTGGCATTCGCCGTCATCGCCGTTCTTGCAGTTTACTTCGTATTCACGATGTGAATGCACTAAAGCTCATTTTCCGGGGATCCCGGGTATTATCCAGCTCAGGCCACGCCCTGCAGGATTTCCGTTCCGATCATGCCTCGTTGGTATTACGCATTCTAGATAAGATGCAGGGACCGTACGTGCATATGGTATAGCAGAGCACCAGTGTGATCAACGCCACTGTGATCTTTGCCCACAGGGGCATCGTGGGCAAAAGTCCGCCATCGAAGGTGTAGAAAGGCATCACGAGCATCTTGGCGACGAATGCATGCAGCAGGATCGTCCCCAGGGTGTGTCTGCCCATCTCCAGGAACGGTACCGACAGGATGGGGATCCTTGAGATCAGGGTCATGATGTATAAGAATACGATGAAGAACAGCGAAGCCTCTACGAAGTATGGGAACACGGAATATCCTCCGTAAGCTCCGAACAGGCACTTGTCGAAAGACACATCCGGATTGAACAGGAAGGCCAGCACCACTCCTGCCACAAGGCATATCAGGAACGGGATCCAGTTCTTCACTTTACTGTAACGGAGTTCCTCGATCCTCTGCAGGACCCTCCTCTCCGACAGCATCATCCCCAGGAACATGAATGCTGTCGAGATAGGCACCAGCTGGGCCGAGAACGGTAGACGGAGGTGGATGAATTCTATGTACAGGCACTGGATGACCAGAAGGGCGCCCATGGTAGCAACCTCTTTCCTCCAGTCGCCGTAAATCTTGTCGGCTAAAGCGAAGAAAACCACGTAGCCGATCAGCATCGCCCAGAGATAGTAGTAGCCGATGGCGCCGCAGGCCAGGGGACTGTTCAGTACGTATGAGATGTCCTCAAACGATCCCTGGAAACTGAAACTCTGCATCAATCCTTCTAGCAGGCCTTCCAGGCCGGGACTCTGGCCGAAAAGGGTTGCCCAGATGAAGAGGATTACAGGCAGCGCTATGGCGCATATCAACAGGGCAACGAGGAGCGCAGCGCGCGACTTAATGTTTCTGACGAATCCGCGTCCGGGTTTGAAGAAGTATCCCGTGATGATGAAGAAAGACATCAGCCCCAGGTACAGTATCTGGAGGAACAGAGGCATCTGGTCCCCACCCTCCCTGTTCACCCCGCTCAGTATCACCAGGTGGGTGAAGACTACGCCGACTATTGCGATCCCTTTGAGGCAGTCGACACCGCGGAGCCTTGCAGTCTCCTCCATGATATGAAACCTCCGTAGCCAGTATAAATCAGATGAGTATGGAAATCGGAGAATTCATCGTCAAATCTAAGCTTCTGATAGTGAAAATGAGATGTCGCACCATGCGACGTGACCGCCGCACGGTGCTGTTAAGGTTTCAATCGTTGAGCCTTCTGGAGGTCGTCCTCTTGTACAGGAACGTGTCCTCCTTGACCTTAAGATTCATGCTTCCTTCGCGGTAGTAGTCGGATGCCCCGTGCTTGAACTGGACCGACTTCAGCTGGGACTGGAAGTAGTAGAAGAAGATTCCAGCGACGATAAGGCCGATCATGACCACCGTCAGGAATCCTCCTACCTCGAAGTCCTCGACGAAAAGGAACAGAAGCAGTCCTATCAGCAGGAAGGCTCCGAACAGGCCGGCGACCGCCGACCCCATCCTAAGTTTATCCATGGGCAGATTCCCGACCATCTTACCGGTCTGACCGTTCATTGCGAACATGAACATCTGGTCCTTCCATTGGGTGCTGAGGAGCCATACCGGGTACAGGGTGTAGTTGACCGTCGAGGATTTGGCCGTGATGCTCGAGTTCTCCACACTGACCTCGTCGTAGTGGACGGTGGATGCGAAGGCATCCGCCGCTCCCTCGGCCATTCTCTTCCTGACACGGGGGCGCACCGTCTCCTGATCGACGTCGTATTTGTCGGCGACGTATCCCGAGAGGTATGCAGTGGTGAAGTCAACGGATTTGTTGTGGTCGAAGGGCTCGATGGATTCCATGAGGTCGTCGGGCATCTTCGAGGATCCGTCAGCGGGGACATGGTCGAATGCGATGTCGCCCGCTCTCCTGACCTTGTAGTACTTGCGCTCGGTGTACTCGGTGTTCCCGCTCCTCCATGTGCGCTCGTCGACGCAGTTGTAGGTGACGTCGGCATCGAGGTCGGCGTCGTACACCCAGAACGGTACGTACAGTCCCTTGACCTCCTCGAGCTTGTTGTTCTCCTTGTAGGCCTTGGCCACGAACCATTTGCTGCGGCAGTGGTCCTCCAGACCCTGCAGGGCCTGCTCCTTGGTCTTCTGGAACGGGATGACCAGATCCGGTTTGAGAGAACCGGACAGGCGTCCCTTGAGCATGACGGCGTTACCGCAGTAGGGGCATATCGTGGCCGATGTGGTCTCGTCGGTGTACAGGTTGCCTCCGCAAGTCTTGCACTGGTACTCGGAGATGCCATACAGCTCGGCATCGTCCCATTCGGAACCTCCGTCCTCCGCGAGCTCTATCTGCTCGTCGCTGACCGTGAGGTCCCCCTCGTTCTTCTTCAGCTCGTTGGGGTTGAACTCGTTGTCGCAGTAGGGGCACTTGACCATCTGCGACCCGATGTCGAACTCCAGCGACCCTCCGCAGAACGGGCACTTGTGATTGATAACTTCGGTCATCAGATTACGTCCTCATCGTTGAACGGATCTCCGCACTCGGGGCAGAACTTAGGGGGTTTGGTGGGGTCCTTGGGCTCCCATCCGCACTTGTCGCAGCGGTAAATGGGGGCTCCCGCAGGCTTCTTGGCTCCGCACTCCTGGCAGAACTTGCCCTTGTTCACCGCACCGCATTTGCAGGTCCATCCGTCGGTCTCAGGCTTCTTCTTCCCGCATTCGGGGCAGAACTTGCCTGTGGCGGTGGCACCGCATGAGCATGTCCAGGATCCCGCCGGGGGCTGCGCTGCCTGCTGGGGGGGCTGGTATTGCTTCTGCTGCTCCGCCCTGTCGTAGAATCCCTGGGCGTTCATCGAGCCTCCGCCCATCTGTCCGATCATACCGACTCCCATGAGTCCCGTGACCGCACCGGCCTCGTTGCTGGCAGCGGCCTTGAGGGCCTCGGCCTGGGCCTCCACGAGGGTGGCTCCGGCCATGGAGGGGTCGCGAAGCATTCCGGCTTTCTGGGCGTTCTTGATGAGCTCCATGTCCTCCGGGGGCAGGGTGACCGATCCGATTCCGACGCTCACGACGCTGAGTCCGCGGAGCTCCGACCATTTGGCGGAGAGCGCCTCGTTCATGGCATCCTGCAGCTCGAGGTTGTGGCTGACAATCTGGTTGGGACGGAGTCCCAGGTCGGAGAGCTTTCCGAAGGCGGGCTGGAGGGCACCGATGAACTCGGCCTTCAGCTGGTCGTCGATCTCGGACCTCATGAACTTGTCCGTGACGTTACCGCAAACGTTCGTGTAGAACAGGATGGGGTCTGTGATCTTGTACGAGTAGATTCCGTGGCAGCGTACGGAGACATCGATGTCCAGTCCGATGTTCCTGTCCACCACGCGGAAAGGAATGGGGTTCGCGGTGCCGAACTTGTTGTCCAGGATCTCCTTCAGATTGAAGTAGTAGACGCGCTGGTCCTTCCCGGTGTCACCGCCGTAGGTGAAACGCCTGCCCATGGTCTTGAAGGTGTTGATGACCCCTTTACCGAGGCCGCCTGTGAATATGCTGGGCTCTGTGGATTTGTCGTAAGTGTAGTTTCCGGGCTCGGAACAAATATCGACGACCTTGCCGGATTCGACGATGATCATGCACTGACCATCGGCGACAGCGATCCCGGAACCGTTGCTGATGATATTGTCGCTCCCTTTGGTGTTGCTGGAACGCTTTCCAACCTGTTTCTGTCCTTTGACCATCAGGATCTCCTTGGGGATGGCCTCGCAGTAGAAGAATTCCTTCCACTGGTCCGCCAATGTTCCTCCAACAGCTCCTGAGAGTGCCTTGATTAGTCCCATGGGTGCGTGTAATGGTCTACAAAGATTAAAGGGCATCGAGAAGAGTCGGTGAATGTACAAAACCATGTACCTGTCCTGACAGTCCGGGGGCGAGCTTTATTAACTCTCCGAGCGAAACCATATGCAAGGAGTCCGGAACATGGAGACAAGGTATCTGTTGGGAGCGGCGGCCATGGCAGTATTGGCCATCGTAGCAGGGTCTTTTATCGTGTACGGGGATTCGGACGGACAGGGTGATGACATGAACGTCACATACTTCGACGGTCCGGGAGATGTCCAGACGGCGGTAGGCGAGGAATTCGTCATCGCAATGAAGGGCAACGCGACCACAGGATATGACTGGAAGGTGGCTTCGATGCCCGAGGGGCTGGAGCTGGTCGAGGATTGGTATCAGAGTGATTCCAACGATAACAACCTCTGCGGTGTAGGGGGCAACCATTTCTTCAAGATCTCCGCGGAGAAGGCGGGGACCTACGACGTGATCCTGGATTACCAACGCAGCTGGGAGGACTCGCCTATAAGGACCGAGACGATAAAGGTAGAGGTCCAGCGATCATCCTGACAGGTCGTACCTGATTACGGCGGAACCGTCCCTGACATCGAATTCAGCTTTGGCGCCGTTGATGAAGACCATCCTGGGGCCCTTGTGCCCCACATCGGCGTCGAACACGATGGGGACGTCGAATTCCTTCAGTTTATCCTCGATGACGGTCCGATAATCCGACCCCTTATAGAAGAGGGGCCTTCCGAACACGAATCCTGATGCTCCCTCGAACCATCCGTCCTTCTTCATGTTCTTGAGCATCTTCTTCACCCTGGCCTCGTCCATGTCGTAGGTCTCCATGTACCAGATGATGCCGTCGCCGGCGTACCTGTCGATGAATCCGCTCGTGTCCACCAGGTCCTTCCTGTGATACCACTCGAGCACGTCCATGCATCCGCCGATCAGCCTTCCTCCGAATCTCGCATCGGCCTCGGAGCAGATCCATCTGACATCCTTGTCCTCGTTGTAGGGCTCCAAACCTGTGACCCTGTCCGCGAACCCGTCCTGATAGCGGTCGAAGGACCTCTGCTCGGTCCTTTTCCCCTCGAGGTACTCCAGGTTCTCGGTCACGCTCCTGTGCCAGGGTTCCATTCCGAAGTCGCCGAAGTTGCTCCCGTAGATGGTGGCGATGTCGTGCTCCGCTGTGATCTTGAACAGGAGGACGGTGTTGTCGGAGTATCCCTGCATCCATTTCGGATGCCTCTCCAGGAAATCCCAGTCCATGCCCATGAGCATCTCGCACTGGTAGTCTCCACCGCTGGCGGAGACGATGGCCCCAACGCTGTCATCCTCCAGAAGGCTCCCCAGCTCCATGACGCGCTGCATCATCGGGGAGCTCCTGCCCGTCTCGTCCGCGGTATGGACGTTGGGAGTCTCCCTCACCGGATGCCCAAGCGCGAGAAGCTTCTCCCTGGCATGCTCGAAGCGGACCAGGTCCGTGGGTTCGGTCACTCCGAAGGACGGCGCGGTAACGCCTATGGTCTGTCCTTCGGACAGGAATCTGGGGATGATCATGGACCGTGGATGCATGACCGATGAGATAACCTTTATCGAATGGACACGATGCGGTACCCATGGCAATACTTTCGGACAAGGACATCGTAGAGGGCATGAGAACGGGATATCTCGGGATCAGCGACTACCACGAGAGGGGACTCACCCCCAACGGATACGACCTGCGCATCAAGGAGATAATGGTCAGGGGCGATCCGGATCTGAAGACCGAAGGTACTGTTACCATCCCTCCCAGGACTATGTTCTACGTCTCAACCGAGGAGAGGGTCAGGATGCCGAAGGATGTCTGCGCCCAGCTCTGGCTCAGGACTACCTGGATCAGGAGAGGCATCATAGGGGCGTTCGGAAAGATCGATGCCGGTTTCGAGGGTACGCTGACCCTCGGCGCATACAACGCGACCGACGATCCCGTCGAGCTACCGATCGGCGAGAGGTTCTGCCAGATGGTCTTCGAGACGCTCAACAGCGGTACCCTGAAGGACTACTCCGAGAGGAGCGGCCATTACCAGGGACAGACCGGTGTCACCCTGGAGCAGATCAACAAGAAGGACTGAATCAGAATTTGAGGATGTCCATCGAGTAAACGCTCATCGTTGGGGAGTAGGTCTTCAGTTCCGAGTACTTGATGCCGATGGAGTGCCCGCGGGCCTTCATCAGGATGATCAGGTCGCTGCAGAAATCGGGGAAGGCCTCCCTCTCGATTATCTTGTACATATGGGCGGTACCGCCCTTTTTCAGCTTGTCCATGGCGAAGCCCAGGAACCGGTCCGCTATCTGCGGCAGGTTCATTATTATGTGGTCCGCCTCGGGGAGGTCCTTGATCAGGACGGACGAGTCCCCGGTCATCGGCCTGAGGCACTCGATATGGTTCTTCTCCGCGTTCATGCAGGCGAACTCCTACGCCGCGGGGTTCAGGTCTATCGAGTAGATCACCGACGGATTGGCCAGCTTCCCGATGACGGTGCCGAAGGGGGCCACCCCGCCGAACATGTCGATGACGACTTCGCCGTCCTTGACGAGTCCGGCTATCCTGGACCTCTCGGAGGACAGTCTGGGGTTGAAGTATACCTTGGAAGGGTCCGTGTACAGTCTGACCCCGAACTCCTTGTGCACGGTCTCCGACGTGCCCTCACCGGCGATCTTCTCTAGGTCCCTGATCCTGAACTCGCCCTTGACGCCGTAGTCGTGGAAGACCACACGGATGTTCTTGTTGACCCTGATCATCGCCTCTCCGATGGCGCCCCTGTAATCCCAGAGCTCGTCGGGGATCTTGATCATCGCCACATCGCCGACGATGTCGAACGAGCTGGGCAGCAGGCCCTTGAGTTCCGGAGGGACATCCGCTATCTCGGTGTAGTCCAGGACCTTCTGTTCCTGGATGTCCATCTCGGCATCCACGACCTCGTAGCCTCCGTAGGAGTCGCATGTTATGGGGATGAGAAGGCAATCGCCGTCGGAACGGATCTTCGCACCGAGGTCCAGATGCCCAGCGTCGAACAGCGCGGAACGAACGCTCTCGCCTTCCTTCTTCGGGACCCTGATGCACCTGGTCATAGCGATACCAGAGGTAAACTCGGATAAAAATACCACGGCCGGCGGGGACCGGCCGTGTAAGGGTTCATTCCTGTTCGATCTTCACTCTCTTGGGCAGGACGTAGAGGTCTCCCTCGTTGTCGATGCCCACGGACGCCTCGACGCCGTACACATCCTTGATGAGTTCCGGCGTTATGACCTTCTTGGGCTCGCCGATGGCGACCAGCTCGCCCTTCTTCATGATGACGCACAGGTCGCAGTACCTGGCCATCAGGGAGATGTCGTGCTCGGCGACCAGGATGGTCATGTCCTTCTTGACCATGGCCTTCAGGTACTCCATGACCTCCAGCTTGAACTTCATGTCCAAGTGGGATGTCGGCTCGTCGACCAGCATCAGCCTGGGTTCCTGGACGTAGGCCTTGGCGATCAGCACGCGCTGCTGTTCTCCGGAGGACAGCATGTTGAGTGCGCGGTCCTGAAGATGGTGCACGCCGAACTTCTTCAGCGTCTCCTCCACCAGGGTCTCGTCCTCGTCGGTCTCCCACCACATATTCTGCAGATAGGGATACCTTCCCAGCATGACCGTCTCGAACACCGTGAGTCCGAAGGACGCCGTCATCTCGGCGGGGACGTTGGATACCAGCTTGGCGACCTCGGTGGGCGTCTTGGGTATCACGGACTCGCCGTCGATGAGGATGTCACCGCTGGTGAGCATGTGCATCTTGTTGATGCATCTCATCATGGTCGTCTTACCGCAGCCGTTCGGCCCGATGAGGCCCACCAGTTTCCCCGAAGGGATCGAGAAGCTCACGTCCCTGTCGGCGTGGTAGCCGTTTTCGTACACCTTGTCCAAATGACGGACCTCTAATAATGGAACCTCATCATCCATTGTACATCTTCCCCCTTACGAACAGGAGATAGGCGAACACGGGGACGCCTATCAAAGTAGTAATGGCTCCCACAGGGAGCTCGTTTCCTGGAATTATCATCCTTGCGGCCAGGTCGGCGGCCATCATGAGGACGCCTCCTAGCGCTATCGATCCCGGCAGGACCAGACGGTGGTCCCCTCCGAACAGCATACGGCATAGGTGGGGGACGACCAGTCCCACGAACCCTATGATACCGCAGAACGCCACACAGAAGGCCGTCATGATTGATGCCAGGGTGAGTATCAGTGCGTTGAACCTCTTGACGTTCAGACCCATCTGGCTGGCCTGGTTCTCACCGAGGAGGACCAGGTTCAGCTCCTTAGCGTACCTGAAGATAAGCAGCGATATGATGATCACGGGGACCATTATGAACACCGCCTTCTCCCAGGTGATGTTGGCGAAGGATCCGAACAGCCACAGTAGGACGTCGGAGACCTTGTTGCCCGAGAACACGATCATCATGGTCTGGAACGCTCCGAAGACCAATCCTATCACGACTCCGGACAGGACGTATGCGTTCGTGGTGCCTCCGGCCCTGTTGGCCAGAGTCATCGTCAGCAGGAATGCCAGCAGACCTCCCACTATGGCGGCGATGGCCACGAGGTAGATCGAGTTCGAGGAGATCAGTCCGAAGAACGTGAAATCGAACGCTATCACGGCGATGGCGAGCGTCCCGGCTCCGGACGAGACTCCCATGATGTACGGGTCGACCAGCGGATTGCGTATGACCGCCTGGTATCCGGCACCGGCTATGGACAGACCGACACCCACCACGAGGGCGGCCAAGGCCCTGGGCAGACGGGAACTGAACACCATGACCTCCTCCGGGGTCATCTCGCTCCCGTCCTTGCCTATGGCCGAGAACAGATTAGACAGGGCCTCGATGGGCCCCATGGTCTTCGTCGGTCCGATGCACAGCATCGCGATGAATATGATGACCGTCAGTATCGTACCGGTGCAGAGGACGAACTTCATCCTGTGCCTCTTGCGCTGCATGTGCGTCTCGCCGTGGCCGTCGATGATGCCGCGCATCCTGGCCCTGAATCCTCCTTCCTCAGACATCGTATGACCTCCCTCTCTTGATCAGGAGATAGGCGAACACGGGCACACCTATCATGGTCGTGATCGCTCCCACTGGCAGCTCATATCCGGACAGCAGCACCCTCGCTAGAAGGTCCGCCGCCACCATGAGGAAACCTCCGAACGCCATCGTCGCAGGCAGCATCAGACGGTGGTCCCCTCCCAGGATCATCCTGCTCAGGTGGGGTATGACCAGTCCCACGAATCCGATGATTCCGCAGAACGCCACACAGAACGAGGTCAGGACGGACGCTATGATGAGCATCGCCGCGTCGAAGCGCTTGGCGTTGAGACCCATCTGCTTGGCCTGGTCCTCTCCCAGCAGGATGAGGTTGAACTCCTTCGCCCATACCAGCGGTACGAACGACAGGGAGAGCGAAGGCACCAGGACCAGCCACAGCTTGTCCCACGTCATGGTGCTGAACGAACCGTACAGCCACGAGAGGGCGCTGGCGACCTTGGTACCCGCATCTATCATGATCAGCGACTGCACCGCCGAGAACACCAAGCCTATGACTATTCCGGCCAGCACGTAGTTGATCGATTTCCCTCCGGTCTTCAGCGCCAGCAGCATGGTCAGCCCGAAAGCCAGGAGTCCTCCGAATATGGCGGAGAACGCGGTCAGATAGATGCTGTTGGAGGCGAAGAGCCCGAAGAACGTGAAGTCGAAGGTGAGCACAGCCACGGCGAAGGTACCCGCTCCGGACGATACTCCCATGATGTAGGGTTCGACCAGGGGGTTCTTGATGACCGCCTGATACATCGCTCCGGCGACCGACAGACCGACACCGACGGCGATGGCGGCCAGGACGCGGGGCAGACGCTGGTTGTAGATCAGCATCTCCTCGTAGGTCAGGTTGTGCCCTCCTTTGGCTATGGATGAGATGGCGTAACCGATCGCATCCCCGATGCCGAAGGTCGTCTCGGCCCCGACGCACAGCGACAGGATACCGACGACCACGGTCATCAGTATACCGACTATGACCACCGCACGGACCTTGCGCTTGCTACGGGTGTTGTGGGTGTAATCCGCACCGAAGAAGAAGTGCATTATGTGCCCTTTCAGGTCTGCGAAGGGCTTCTCCCATTTGAGGACGAACCTCAGTATCAGCCAGAGGACGATCAGGAACGCTACTAGCCCTCCGATCACGTACGCGATGATCTTCCATGCCCCGTCGTCCGTCGGTGCGGGTGCTGGAGGAACGTATTCGGGATAAGTGGAGTAGTAGACCTGGATTCCGTTGTCGTCGCACACCAGGGACAGTCCGTCGACCACGACCGGGGAGACCATCGCATATGTGCTGACGCCGTCTATTCCGCCGATCATATTCCCCTCGATATCCAGGACCACTGTCCTGTGGGAGGAGTAGGTTGTCATGTAGAGGTACTTTTGGTTGACGAGAAGGGGCGCGTTATGGATCCCCTCGAAACCGCCATATTCGGTGTTGAAAGTGGTGACCTTCCCGGTGGAATCGACCAGGTACATCCCCTTGTTGGTGGGGATCAGGACCTGGTTCTTCTCCGGATCGATATCGTAGAGTAGTATGTAGGTGGTGACCGAACCGAAGCCATTACCGAAATCCTTCGTCAGGGTGAACGTGGTCCCGTCGAACTTGTAGACGGCCATCGCGCTGAACCTAGAATCCATCCCCAGGCCGTCAGAGTATGAGAAGAACACGTCGTAACCGCCGTTGCCGTCGGCTATGACTATGGGGCAGTTGACAGTACCGCACTTCCCCTGACGGCTCTCGGTCTGATAGATGATCTCCTTGCCAAGAAGCTCTCCCGAGTTCTGGTCGAGGGCATAGATGGTACCGTCGTAGCATCCGTAGAAGACGATCCCTTCGACTATGGTCGGCGTGGAATAATAGTTGTGTCCTCCGGACTGATAGGACCAGACCAATCTGAGGTCCTGGTCGAAACAGTATACCATACCGTTGTAGGCCTTGCAGTATATGGTCCCCGCATCAGCGACGAGGGATTCCACGTTGCACTTGTAGGATACATAGAAGTCGATCTCGATGGTGTCCGTCGGGATCAGTTTGCTGGTATCGTCCCAGGCCGCCCCGTCGAACGTGGTTACGTTCTCGTTGTTGTCTCCCGGTCCTGTCCTCCAGTCGAACTTGTAGATCAGTCCGTTGTTGCCCGCAATGTAGACGTACTGTCCCATTATCGCAGGCGATGTGACATCCATACCGTTCGATTTGAACCTGAACTGCCAGTTGATGTCTCCGTTTGTCTGGTCGTAGGAGATGAAATAGGAAAGGCCGTCCTTCGCGGCGTATCCGTACTTGATCATGGCCTGCCCTCTTGCGGACAGGACTCCTCCGAACGCCGCGACGGGATCCCCTCCGCCGAAGGTGGGGATGTACTCCCATATCTCGCCGGTGCTTTCGGAGGTTATATCGGCGGTCTGGTGGGCGCTGTTGTAGGAATCCCCCTGAATGGAAGTCCATGATGAGCGCATGTCTGGGGTCTCCACGGGTATGAGCCCTTCCGGGTAGTAGGCGACAGCGACCTTGGAGCCCGAATATACGTCGGTCATGCTGACAGGCTGCCATTCGGAACCGTCCCATGAGAACGCCCTCCAGGAACTGGTCACGGTCACACCGGTCCTTCCAGGCACGGATAGCGAACCCCCGGTCGAATCCCCTCCGATGGTCCTGGTGGCCTCGTTATCGATGACGGAAAGGTCCTCATTATGGTCTAAACCCGATTTGTCCAGCGTATCGGCGATCATCTCGGCATATGTGGATCCCGAACCCGGGGCCAGCCATATGGTGTATCCGTTACCGTAATCTATCAGGAAATCCCCGGCATACGGGCTGGTGTCCGCATCGGATTCCGCGGCGATGAGCGGGACCGATATGGCTGCCAGGACGGCTACCAGCAATATCGTAATCAGACGGCGGTCCATCAGTCCAGACCTCCTGTTATCTTCAGATATTCGCGGTATTCGTTGCCAATGGCCTTCGGCAGGGGGTTGTCTGCGAACGCGGACGGGTCTATAATCATGGCCATGAGCTCCATGAGCTGCACGAATCTGGGTCCGGCCCTGCTTCCGAGTGAACCCGCATCCTCCGCCAGAAGGTAGATGTTGCCGTTCTTGTAGGCATCCGTGGACTTCCACTCGTGGGACAGGATGCTCAGCATGTCGTCGTACTCGTCGGCGGTGTACTTGTAGCTGTCAATTATGATGATGCACTGGGGGTTGTGCTTGGTGATGGATTCCGCCGTCACGTTGGTCCAGCCCTTCTCGCTATGGTAGGAGTTGGTGCCTCCGACCTCCTCGACTATGTCGTCGATGTAGGTGTACATACCGGCTACCCAGGGCGACGGGTCGTTGCTGAGCGCCACCATGGTGCTGAACCCTTCTGCTCCTGCGATTATCTCTTTGATCTCTTCGATGTAGAACTGGACGTTCTTGATGTAGGCCTGCGATCCCTGGTTGTAGTTGAGCGCGGTACCCACGATGAAGATGTTCTTCATGATCGTCTCTATGTCCTCGCCGTTGTACAGCACGACGGAGTTCACGTCGGATGCTCTCAGCATCCCCGCCATCTGTATGTCGTTGTATGTGGACGCATCGCAGAAGACCATCTCGGGTGTCGTGTTCATGATGGCTTCGTAGCTGGGATCCGTGTAGGAGCCGACCACTGAGATGCTGCCGGTCTTCTTCCCTTCCACGACGTACTCCGGGTAGTCGCTGTAGGAATCGGTACCTACGATCTTGGACACGCCTCCGACGGCGCTGATGGTCTCGGTACAGACCGGCGACAGGGAAACGACCCTCATAGGTTCCGAGTAGCCGTAGATCGAAGTCATCGTGGCGTCGACCGCCGGCATGGGCTGGCCGTCGGCTTCAGTGTATGCCCATATGACCACGGTGTATTCGGAGGCCTTGATGTCGTAACTGTCGGACTTCACAAGGTCTCCGGTGCCCTCGGGTACGTACCATAGACCCCAGGTCTTGCTTTCTGTATTGGGATAATCCACGCCGTCATAGGAGATCGAAGTCAATACGCCGTTGGTAATCGTGAAGTCGAACGACTCCGAAGCATGGTCCTCCTTGACCTTGTCCAGGAGGCTGACCGGGTCCTCATCCGTCTTGAAATCCGCATTCGTCCACATGGTCAGATAGTCGCCGTAATCGACAACGATACCCTGTGAACGGTATTGGGTGGCATTGGATCCGACACCATTCAGGGCGACGGTCGCAACTATGCCTATGAGAATTATGACGACGGTTATGATCACCTTGGTCCTCATGGCCCCTTTCTGCGACAAGTTACTGGGGTTGGAGTCCTTCTTGATCCAAGTGTTGTCTACCATCTATTAATCCCCCGCCTTTCTTTTCGAAAGTCTGGTTGGTTATATTGTCCAAAGAATAACTCCAAATTACTTATAGATGAGTGGGAAGTTATGTCCATATTAAGTTGGATAGGCTTCGTTATTTCAGCCTGATACAATAGGTTGGCTTCTTTAACTACAAAGGGTTATTCGGGTCTTAACAGGCATTATAATCCAACTATGAAACTATGTCTTTATAAGCCAGAAAAAAGGTAGCAGATACATCCAAAGGTGATTCACTTGGAGAGTAAGAAAATAATTGCAGCGGCTGTTGTGGCGCTTTTCTGTGTCACAGCATTCGCCTGTATCGTCGGTGACGATTCCGATGCAGCGTCAAAGAACTATGAGCTGTATGTGGAGATCCTCGATGATGAGCACATTGTTTCGGATTTCGTGTATGTCTACTTCGAATCTGAAGCTGACAACGAGAAATACTGCGAAGCAGCAACTGCAGCATTCGCCGCAGCCGGCTACAGCGATATTACGCTGGAAGTTGGAAACTATGGCGTCAGTGTCAAGTACAAGGGCAGCGGAAACAACTCCTGCTGGTATTCTAACGGTATGTCATGGGTAACCGTGAGCAGCGGTTCAGAGGACTACATCAACCATGTCAAGGCTGGAGTGGCCGTCAACAACGGTTGGATCGGTGATGAGGAATACGAAGAGCTCCCTGAGTATGAGAAAGTCAACTGGCAAGAGGACCAATACATGCCCGGATACTACCAGAAAATCCTGGAGGCACCCGGAGCCGCTGGAGCGATCAAGGAGTACACCTCGTACCTCACTGTCATCGATGACGACCTGGTCACCTTCAAGACCACTTCCATCTCTTTCAAGGCAGAGGATAACATCTCCGCTTGGATCTACGGATTCAACGCAGCTACCAAGGCACTCGGAAACAGCATCTTCGCCAAGGTTAAGGTAACCTACGCAATGGGCTATGTCAGCGTCTCCTACGGAGACAGCGGCAACACCGCTTGCTGGGTGAAGGAAGGCAAGAACTGGGTCTCCGTTACCGAGCCTGCAAAGGAGTACGCTGCGGCAAGTGAGACCGACTTCGAGCTTCAGAACGGATGGATCTCCGAAGAGCAGTACAACGGACTCGAGAAGGGCCAGCAGGCCTTCTGGGTGGAAGACAGCATGATGAAAGGCTGGTACCAGAGGATCGCAACCGGCGAAATCGTCGAAGAGGTCGCTGATCTGCTCGTCATCGGTGTCATCGCAGCCATCATCATCATCGCCATCATCATCGTCCTGATCGTCGTCTTCGTCAAGAAGAAGAAGACCACTGCCTGATGAAACGATAGAGGCTGGTTAGAGATAACCGAAGCCAAAAACCACAAGGGAAGGGGCCCTGCCCCGACCCATTTTTCATTCGTTTTGTAGAATTCACTCGTCCTCGATGATATCCTCGGGGGCGCCTGCGAACTTCACCAGAGCGTACTGCTCCATGAAGTGCAGGTTGCCGGGAAGGACCAGCGTGAACAGAGGCTCCCCGAGATCCATCTTGAGGAGGTCCTGGGGATAACCGGCGAAGATCCTCTCGTTGGGGGAACCGACCTGCGATGCGACGCACAGGATGGTCCGGTCGTCGATGAGCCCCTCCTGCCACTTCTCCTCCCCCAGCATAAGCCACTCGATGGCCTCGTGGGCGGTCATGTACCTCATCTCGTCCGCATGGATGTCCAGGAGGATCATCGTATGGAGGCCCATCTTCTTGTTCTGCATGATGTGGTCGTAGGGGGACTTGGGGTGGTATCCCTGTTCGATGAAAGGTAGCGTGACCGCCCTTCCGAACTTGTAGTTCTGCAATCCGAACACCGTGGGGCATGCCGAGAATATGGTGATCCCGTTGATCAGCCTGACCGGGATGCCCGCCTCTGCGGCCTGGATCCTGAGGTCCACATGGGTGGTGGCCGACATGGTGTCCCCTGCGGTCACGAATCCGACCCTCATCTGGAGCGCATCCCTGATGATGTCGTCGTTCTCCTCCACCTGCGCCCTGTAGAGCACCTTGATCTTCTTGCCGATGACCTCTTCCAGCTCCTCCACCTTAGTCCCGATGAGGAAGGAGGTGTAGAATTCTGCATAGATCTTGTCGCATTCCTTCAATGCGTTGAGCGCTTTGACGGTCATACCGTCGGTTCCGCTGAGGCCAAGTCCAACGAAGACGAGTTCGGATGTCATTGGCCGCCGAATGTAGTCGATTTATATAAGGTAGGCCGCCCGGTACATAGGTAGCACGAATGGACTGACGGGTGTGAACATGCATTATATACGTGGATAAGAGGTGGTCTCCTGCCGAAGTTCGGGCCGCTGCGGTCCGAATACAGCGGATCACAGAGGTTCAATCAGGGAGATCGACCCCGGCCTCGGCGGGAGGCGATATAGTGCAATCGCACGTCTCATTCAACTGCCATCCGTATGGAGGATTTCGGTTGACCATTACGATTGGTAATATCACAACCGTAATCGATTGGATATAAGATTATCGTGATGGGAGAAGTCTGAGCCGACTCTAAGGCTCGGAGGCGCTGTGGATGTCGATCTTCCGCATAGGAACTCCATGGGCTTCCAAACTCCATTCTTCGATTATCGATGAACCAGCAGATAATGAGTGAAAGGACAGGGATGTGTCAGTCGACCAATCATCAGACCGTTGCCTTGCGATCCAGATAGGCACCGAATAAGACGATCGCAGCCGCCGCGAATTCCAGGTACAGTGCGTACCCTATGTCGATTGCGGGCTGATCGCAGACCGCGAAAAGCGCGATGACGGTGAATCCCAAAATGACGACACCGTTGAAGATCATCCATTTTCCGAAGCTGTCCCTGTACGCCTCGGGCTTCAGCTCTCCGATGATGGGTTCTATGATCATCCCGACCCCGAACACGAATATGAACGGGGGCGCGAATGTTGCGATCTTGCTGACAGCCGAATCAGAATCCGTGAAGATCTCTCTCATTTCCCATGAGTTGTACTCGATAGGCGACGATTCGTAGACAGAGAAAACGCCCCATGCGAAGAACAGACAGGCCACCGCAATGGCTCCTCCGGCCATCATCACGATCGTAGATGCCTTCATGGTAACATCAAGGTAATGCGCAGTACGGATAATAACGGTGATGGAAGAAAGGGGCTTGCGCCCCTTGGATTGTTGGCGGTCACTGTTTGACGAGGGTGACCAGAGCGTCGACTGCGTAGGCGCCCTTGCCCTCGACCTGCACGATGACCGGGTTGATCTCCAGTTCGTGGATCTCCGGGTTCTCGATGGCGATGAGGGCGATCCTCTTGATGGTCTCGGTCATCGCCGCGATATCGGATTTCGCGAGTCCCCTGGCACCGGACATGAGCTTGTATGCTTTGGTGGAGGTGATCATCTCGTCCAGCTGCTCCTCGCTCATGGGCACGTGGGCCTGCGAGATCTCCCTCAGGATCTCCACGTAGATTCCGCCGAGCCCGAAGGACACGACGGGTCCGAACTGCGCGTCGCGGATCATGGACAGGATGACCTCCTGACCGGACAGCATCTGCTGTATGGAGACGCCGTCGATCCTGGCTCCGGGCACGTTCTTGGAACAGGAGTCCATGATCCTGCAGTAGGCCTCCTTGGCCTCCTCGGCGTTCTTGACCCCGACCACGACACCGCCGACATCGGTCTTGTGCAGGATGTCGGGGGACACGATCTTCATGACGACGGGATATCCGATCCTGTCGCATTCCTTGGCCGCATCATCGGCGGAGATGACGATGGCCTCTCCGGGTGTGGGCACTCCGTACGCCATGAGGATCTCCTTACCCTCGGCCTCGGACAGGGAGTCCCTGCCCTCCTTCCTGACCTTGTCGATGATGGCCTTGGAGGCGTTCCTTCCGCCACCGGTGGCCTCGGGATAGGTCATGGGGGTGTGCTTCTTCTCTTTGTTGATCGTGTAGGTCCTGAGGACGTCCAGCGCGTGGATGGCCCTGTCGGGAGTGGGGTATGTGGGGATCCCGGCCTCCTTGAGGAAGGTGTTGGCCCTGTCGCACTTGTGGCCTCCTGCGAAGCAGACCACGAAGGGAACTGGAATCTCGTCCTTCATCTCGGCGATGGACTGCGCGACCGCTTCGAGGTCCGCTGTGTCCAGAGGCGATCCCATGATGACAAGAGCACCGACTTCCGGGTCGTGGGACAGGATGTCGATGACCTCCCTGAAGTATGCGGGCTTGGCGTCACCGCGGATGTCGATGGGGTTCGTGACACCGGCGACGGTGGGGACCCTCTTCCTGATCTCCGCGATGGTCTCGTCCGAGAACTTGACCGCATGGACGTTCTTGGCGTCGAACGCCGCATCCGCGGACATGACTCCGAGACCACCGGCGTTGGTGATGATTCCCAATCCGCCCTTCTTCATCTCGCCGCATCCGCTGAACACGTTGAGTACGTCGAACATGTCGTCCAGGCTGCTGGCCCTGTAGACGTTGAGCTTCTTGAATATGACGTTGTTGACCGCATCGGCCCCTGCGAGGGATCCGGTGTGGGAAGATGCCGCGGCGGCTCCAGCCTGGGTCCTTCCGGACTTGTAGACGACGATCGGCTTCTCGACGGGCATGTTCTCGATGGCCTCGACGAACCTGTGTCCGTTGGAGATACCCTCGCAGTACATTCCGATGACCTTGGTGTTGGGGTCCTCGGAGATCTCGGGGATGATGTCGGCCTCGTCCAGGTCGGCCTTGTTTCCGAATGTGACGAAGTTGGCGATTCCGATCTTGTTGAAGTATGCCCAGTCGATGATCGATGATCCGACCGCTCCGGACTGGGAGAAGATGGAGATGTGTCCCTTCCTGGGGAGCAGGTGCGCGAATGTGGCGTTGACTCCCGCCCAGGGGTTCATGTTACCGAAGCAGTTCGGTCCGAAGAACTTGACGTCCGCCTCCTTTGCAGCGGCGACGAGCTTCTCCTCGAGCTTCCTTCCCTCGGGGCTGTCCTCCTTGAATCCTGCTGTGAGGATCGTGGCGCAGTGGCAGCCGTTCTTCTTGAGGTTGGCCATCTCGTCGGGCACGAACGCGGCCTTGATGGAGATGACTGCGAGGTCCACGGGTTCGGGGATCTCGGTGATCGACGTGTATGCCTTCAGTCCCTGGATCTCCCCACCCTTGGGGTTGACGGGATAGAGGTTGCCGGTGAATCCGGCGTTGATCATGTTCTTGAGAAGCATTCCACCTAGCTTGGTCTCATCGTTGGATGCACCGATGATGGCCACAGAGTTGGGTGTCAGTAGTCCTTTCATGCGTGGTAATCTATGACCTTTATTAAAATACCTTGGTATAGTGAGCGGTCATTTCTGCGGATTATAGGATAGATGATTCACAATTCGTAGAAAAATTCAGTTTATTCTACGAAATCAGTAGAATTCGTCATATGTCTAATAAAAATGGTAAGTTTTTGACAACGGGATGGGTTTTGTACGTCGAATGTCGGTATCTAACAACGTCACTTTAGATTGAACAGCCCCTTCATCCTGTTCATAGGTTTGAAAACCGGCTCTATAAGGCGCCTAGCATGCCCGATGACATAGGCCATCTGCAGCGGTCTGGTGGTCTCCGGGAAGAATCCCATGATGCGTTCCCTGTCGCAGAGATAGGCGCTCATGATGAGGTTGGAATGGAACCCTCTGATACGCAAGCTCAGGCCCTTCCTAACCATCCTCTCAGATGCGATGAGGGCGCCCTGCTTGGAATCGGTGAAGATGAACAGGACCTGCTGACCCTCCCATACGGCGGGATTCGGCTGGAGTATCCCCTTCTCGTCCCTGAACGCTCCGAACTCCCTTGCGAGGGCTACGTCCGACTCCTTGTCCCTCAGGATCTGCCATACGGCATCCATGAACTCGTCCAAGATCTCGCCCTGGAGGACGATGAATTCGTACTTTCCGTCCCCGCGCCCCATGGCGGCCACCAGTTCCTCAAGGTCCGAATCGGAGACCATACTGCCGTCGAACATCTTGTCCCTCTTGATCGACGAGAAGAAGGTCTCATCCTCCTTCGCCCTGGGGATGAGCTCTATGGCGCCCTTAGGACAGCTGGACACGCAGTGTGAGCACTCGAGGCATCCAGCTCCCGTCTCCTTCGCCTTGCGGTCCTCTATGACGATGTTGTTCTTCATGCACATCTTCGCGCATTTGCCGCATCCGACGCATTTGTCCAGGTCGATCTTGAGATGGTTCATCGCAGATACCGCTTGCTTTCATCGGATAATAATGTATCATCGGGAACAACGGTGGGTCCGAAAGCGGCGGTGTGAGGCCCCCTTTAAATATGACCGTTCCGAATACGAATACGTCGTTCCGGCGGAGGGGCGCGACCCATGAACGCCATATGCACGGGACGGCGAACAGCGGCCCTATCCCAACTTAGTTGGGCTCCCGCAGGAGTTGGTGACGCGTCGTCACAGCGATGACTGGGGGTCAACGTAGGGTCCGACACATACCCCCCGGATAAGTCAGTGCTCCGAGATCGGCGTCACCGTCGTAACCATGAAAGAGTGTGTTAGTCCGCGGGGGACACCTCCTTCCAGAGCTTCAGCCCCATGCTCTTCACTTCTTTCATGAGCCTGTCGTATCCCGGGTACTCCATCAGCGTCTCCTGGGCGAGACGGATGTTCCTGGATGGGTCCTGTTCGAATCCCTCCTGGACGAACGCCAGCTGGGAGAAGAGTATGAAATCGATGACCTCATCCGAGACGAACTTGCTGTCCAGCTTGCGGTTGATGCATACAGTCTTCATCAGTATGCTGGAATGGCCGGCGTACTCGCTCTCCAGCATCGGGGCCCATCTTATGGTGATGTCTGGATCGTGCTCCAGCAGCCTCTTCTTCAGCAACCTCTCGTAAGATTCGGAGAGGTCTATGCGGCGGCCCTCTGGACCCTTGCTCACGCCGTTTATCCTCGACAGATACAGTGGACAGTTCCTCCTGAGGAAGCCGTCGCCGGTGACGTAATCCACGAGGGCCTCCGAGTAAGGCTTTCCCTCCTTGGAACGGATCCTGCTGTATATCGTGTCGGCCACCGATTCCAGTACCTCTTCCGGGGCATCCTCCAGATAGTCGCTGACCCAGAAATCCACCCAGTCCGCTGAGCGCATCCAGATTATCTTCATATCCCTCTCGGGACTGAATCCTGCTGTAACATCATCGAACCCGAACTCCTCCCCTTTGGCGGAGAACAGGCTCTGAAGTATCCCTTCTTTATCCATTGTCCTTTTCCTGCGTCATAACGCAGAATCTATACGCTCCAAGTGCTGATTTTAAAGGTTACTGTAGCAGTCAATATGACAAAAGCGCTCTTCCGTTCATCATTTATAAACCGATATCGATTCGCAATCCATGCAGGAAGATCCCAAACTCCGTGAGATCACAGACAAGATTCTGAAAGCGACAGAGGAACTCTACGGCTTCGTCCCGGTGACGAACAAGGTGCTCAGCACCCGCCCCGATCTGTTCGTCCCATCGGCCAACTTTAGCAAATCCATCCTCGAGAATGAGAACGGCGCGATCCAGGGGAAGTTCAAGTATCTGCTGGCGGTATCTGCGGCAGCTGCGGTCGGAGGCGAGCACTGTCTGAGGGTGCAGATCGACCATGCCATCAAGGCCGGTGCGACAGAGGACGAGGTGCTCGAGACCATAATGATTGGGTCGTTCATGTCCATGACGCGCTCACAGTCCTATGCGTTGAGGGCCTTTGCGGACGCCTACGACATCAAGTATTGACGGAGGATACATCCAAGAGCTGGGTGCCCTCTGGTACTAGGTACATCCATCGAAAATGTTGAGATATCAATAGGTTTCCTTTATATACTGATCGACGTTAAGAGGGTCTGATAACAATGGTGACAATAACACCCGAGGCAGAGCAGTTCATCACCGACCTGCTCGATAAGAACCAGAAGACGGGATACGGCATCAAGATTTACGTAGCGGGATTCGCCTGCTCCGGACCCCAGTTCGGAATGTCCTTCCAGGAGAAGGACGCCGATGGAGACATCATCGATGAGACCGCGAAGGGTTTCAAGATGTACTACGATGAAGAGACCAAGAAGGAACTGGATGAGTGTGTCATCGAGTTCATCGACGATCCCAATTTCGGTACCGGACTTACCATCCGCAACCCGAACTTCAACGGCTGCGCTTCCTGCGGCGGCGGATGCCACTAAACAATCCCGGGGCCTAATGGCCCTTCAACTTTTTTTTTCTCTTTTACTGATTCATAGCTGGACAGTTTTCATCGATGCATCCGTTCAAAACATATTTGATGGCGTTCGGATATGTACCGATGATGAGCTTCGTCGTCCATCCCAACATAGCGGTCGACAAGGTGGAGGAGCGCAGCTATCAGACCAACATGGTCGAGGGCTGCATCAGATCCAACACCCTGTTGATTCTTCCCACCGGATTGGGGAAGACGATAGTGGCCCTCCGTGCGGCAGCGGAATTCGTGGACAGGGGGAAGGTGCTCATCCTAGCGCCTACCAAACCACTCCTGGACCAGCATTATAACACATTCAAGGACCTTCTTGTGGGCCACCCGGTCTGCATCCTCAGCGGCAACATCCCTCCGGAGAAGAGGGTGGAGATCTTCGACCTTCACGACGTGGTCGTCGCCACACCCCAGACGATAGCCAACGATCTAACGGAAGGGCGCTACAGCCTTGACGAGGTGTCCCTCATAATATTCGACGAGGCCCACAGGAGCGTAGGCAACTATGCCAGCGTCACTGTGGCGGAATACTGCGACAGGAGCATACGCTGCATAGGGATGACGGCATCTCCGGGGGCGAGCACCGCCAAGATCAAGGAGGTCTGCATAAATCTCCATATCAACAGAATAGACGTCCGCTCGGAGGATGACCGGGACGTCGCTCCGTACGTGCACGACACGTACGTGATCAAACTGATGCTGAATCTCCCGGACGACCTCCTGGCGATCGACCATCTTCTGAAGGAGCAGTTGAGCCGCTATGTGAGCGAACTCGTTAGCCTGAAGTTCATGAATCCCGCGAGGCCGCCCACGAGGGGGCACTTCCTGGACATCCAGAGGATGCTCCAGACAAGGCTCAACTCTGGGGAGAAGACCGCATCCATCTACAAGGGACTGTCACTCACGGCCAAGGGGATCAAGGTCCTCCACGCCATGATGCTGGCCGAGACCCAGGGGGTGACCCCTCTGAGGCTGTATCTGGACAAGCTCGAGGAGGAGGCGGAGCAGGAGCGCGGCGGACGCAGCGCCAAGGAGATGATAGGCCGTTCCGAGTACAAGGACATGAGGAAGATCGTGGACACCACCAATGTGGAGCATCCCAAGGTCTCCAAGGCCATGTCCATAGTGAGCAAGACGCTCATAGACGAACCCGATTCCAAGGTCATGGTGTTCACCCAGTACCGCGACACCTGTGACATGATGGTGAAGAAGCTCTCGTCGATAGGCGGGGCCAGGGTCGCGAAGCTCATCGGCCAGGCAAAGGAGGGTATGTCCCAGAAGGAGCAGGTACAGCTGCTGGAGAGCCTCCGTTCCGGCGATGTGAACGTCATAGTCGCCACATCCGTCGGGGAGGAGGGGCTGGACATCTCCAGCACGAACGTCGTCATATTCTACGAGCCCGTACCGTCCGAGATCCGTACCATCCAGAGGAGGGGCCGTACCGGAAGGAAGAACGACGGCGAGGTGTATGTGCTGATGGCTGCGGGTACGATGGACGAGGGCATCGAGGCCTCCAGCAAGAGGAAGGAGCAGACCATGAGGGAGAACCTCGAGAAACTGAACAGCGAACTGTCCCGCGGGCACTCCATACTCCCGGACAATTCCCAGAGGAAACTGGACGGATTCTAAAGACTTATTAGCCCCGGTCCCAATGCCGATGGCATGTTGTATTCCGAGCTCGCAGACACCTTCGACAGACTAGAGTCCACAGGCAGCCGTCTCGAGATGACCACCATCCTCGCGGACTTCATCCGTACCGTCGACAGAACGGAGCTCAGGAAGATAATCTACCTCGCACAGGGGAAGCTCCATCCGGATTTCGTCGCGAAGGAGCTCGGAATGGCCGACAAGCTGGTACTCAGAGCGATTTCTTTCACATCCGGGACCCCCGAATCCGTGGCCGAGGAGCTGTGGGTAAAGACCGGGGACCCGGGAGAGGTCGCCGAGAAGCTGATCTCCAAGAAGAAGCAGATGACGCTCTTCGCCGAGGAGCTCACGGTCGACAGGGTCTACAAGGGACTGACCGCCATCCAGGATGCCGAGGGGAAGGATTCGCAGGACAAGAAGATGAAGCTGCTCTCCAACATGCTCCACGATTCGGGCCCCGTGGAGGCCAGGTATCTCTGCAGGATCGTCACCGGCAGGATGAGGGTCGGGGCAGGGGACATGACCATCCTCGATGCACTCGCAGAGGCCTTCGCGACCAAGGAGGACAGGCCCGCCATCGAGAGGGCGTTCAATATCACGTGCGACATAGGATTCGTAGCAGAAACCATCGCCAACGGCGGCATGGAGGCCATCGACAACATCGAGGTAACCATCGGCAACCCGATCAAAGTCATGCTGGCGGAGCGTCTGCCATCGGTCTCCGAGGTCGTTGCGAAGATGGGAGGAAGGTGCGCCATAGAGTACAAGTACGACGGGATCAGGGTCCAGGCCCATATCGGGAAGGACTCCGTCAAGCTCTATTCCAGGAGATTGGAGAACCTCACCTCGAACTTCCCGGACATTGCCGAGGCGCTGAGGAAGCAGTGCAGATGCGGCGAGGCAATCATCGAGGGCGAATGCGTAGCGGTCGATCCCGAGACAGGATTCATGCTGCCGTTCCAGGCCGTCACCCACAGGAGGAAGAAGCACGGTATGGAGGAGGCCGTCAGGGAGGTCAGCGTCCGCATATTCATGTTCGACATCCTCTACCGCGACGGTCAGGACATGACAAACATCCCGTACCTCGAGAGGAGGTCCGAGCTGGAGAGCACATTCGAGATAGGGGACAAGGTCCAGATGACCACGATGAGGCTGGTGAACAGCCCCGAGGAGGGGGAGGACTTCTTCAACTCCGCAGTGGCGGCCAGATGCGAGGGGATAATGGCCAAGTCCATCTCCCCCGAGTCCATATACAGGGCGGGATCCAGGGGATTCCTGTGGATCAAGTACAAGAAGGACTACCAGCAGGCCCTCACCGATTCGTTCGACCTATCCGTAGTCGGAGCGTTCTACGGCATGGGCAAGAGGGCGGGTAAGTACGGCGCCCTGCTGATGGCCGCGTACAACGAGGACTCGGGCAGGTTCGAGACCGTCTGCAAGCTCGGCACGGGTTTCGACGATGCGTTCCTGGATTCCATGCCCGAACTACTGAACGAAGGGCTGTCCGAGAACAAGCCTAAGATGGTCGACGCGGAGATGATCCCGGACGTCTGGTTCGACCCCACGGTGGTCCTGGAGGTTGTGGCGGCGGAGATAACCCTCAGTCCGATCCATACCGCGGCCAAGGGCATACTGAAGGATGATGCGGGACTGGGTATCCGCTTCCCCAGATTCACCGGGCGCGTGAGGGACGACAAATCCCCGGAACAGTGCACCACGGTCGGCGAGATCATCGAGATGTACGAGATGCAGGCCCACGATTCGGATGGTCTATCCGAGTGAACTTGTAACAACAGCCATCATATTGTCCCGTCAGAGACAGCACCGCCCCCTCTGGAACAATATTCTGAAAATCCCCAGGGACATGTTTAAGAGTAGAAAGTGATACAACATTTTTGTGTCAACGGATTCTCGTACTCCGGAACAGAGGATGAAGGAAGCGGCATCCATGGATGCCGGCGCCGTCATGGAGAAGTATGAAACCAGGATCGAAGGTCACTACAACGAGGAGCTGACGACATCCCGTATCAAATACGGTGAGAACGTCGTCTCCAACCACAACACCCACGTGGTCCTGAAGAGGCTGTATCATTCTTTCGTCAACCCGTTCATAATCGCTCTGGCGGTCATCGACGTTCTCTGGATGTTGCTCGACCCAGATATCATCTACTTCTTCATCCTGACCACCCTGATCCTCGTCAGCGGAACGATGACGTTCATCCAGGAGACCCGCAGCGGGAAAGCCGCGGCAAAACTGGTTAACATGGTCACCACGATCATCACCGTCCGCCGCGAGAACTTCGAGCACGAGGTGGATTCGGTGGACCTCGTCGCAGGGGACATACTTATCCTGGATACCGGTGACGTGATCCCCGCCGATGTCAGGATAATAAAATCGAACCACCTCAAGGTCGACCAATCGGCCCTGACAGGGGAGTCGGAGGCGGCTACGAAGTTCGCCGAACCCGTACAGTGCGACGGCAACATCCTGGAATGCAACAACATGGCATTCATGGGGACCAGCGTCATGGGGGGTTCCGCCGAGGCCGTGGTCATCGCGGTCGGCGACGATACCGTCATAGGATCCATGGCCGAGAAGCTCTCCGAGAAGAAATCCAAGACCACCTACGACAAGGGGAGCAACGCCATCGTGATGGTCCTTCTGAAGCTGATGATCTACACCGTCCCCCCGGTCTTCATAGTCATGGTTCTCAAGGGATTCTTCAACGCCGGGGAGTTCCTCTTCGAGGACGTCATGGAATCTATAATCTTCGCCATCACGCTGGCGATAGGCCTCATGCCGGAGATGCTGGCGACCATAGTGTCCACGAACCTTTCCAAGGGTTCGGTGGAGATGTCGAAGAAACGCGTGATCGTCAAGGACGTCAACGCCATCCAGAACTTCGGAGGGATGGACGTGCTGTGCTCGGACAAGACCGGTACGCTCACCGAGAACAGGATATCGGTGGAGGCCAGCAACGACATCTACGGCAACCCCAGCTCCCTGGTGGAGAAACTGGTATGTCTCAACAGCACGAAGCTCACGGCCGCCACCAACCAGATAGACTGGGCCATACAGGAGCACGCCGAGAACGAGTACCTCATGGAGGAGCTGGACGAATACGACCTGGTGGGCGATATCCCGTTCGACTTCATAAGGAGGAGGGCGACGGTGGTCGTCAACAGGAAGGAGGACGTGAACCTGATGGTCACGAAGGGGGCCGTCCCCGAGATACTGTCGATATCCTCCAGATATCTCGACGAATCAGGCAACATATGTGATATCACCGAGGAGGCGACCCACAGGATCCTGGGGCTCGTGGAGTGGTACAGCAAGAAGGGGATGCGCGTCCTGGGAGTAACCCACAAGTACTTCCCAGCGGGGCAGAGCGAGTTCAGCCCCTCGGACGAGACCGACCAGACGTTCGCCGGATTCGTCGTCTTCACCGACCCGGTTAAGAAGACAGCCAAGGATGCCATAAGGGATCTGGCGGAATACGGGATCAAGGTGAAGGTCCTGACAGGGGACAACGAGTACGTGTCCCATTACGTCTGCAACAACATAGGCATCAGATGCTCCGTGAACGAGAAGGACGTGTCCTCGATCGAGGAGTTCGAGCCCGAATCGGAGAGTTCCTTCATCATCACCGGACCTCAGATAGACGAGATGGACGACGAGACCCTCAGGAAGGTGGTCGAGACCAACGACGTGTTCGTAAGGCTCACACCCGACGACAAGTCGAGGATCGTCCTCGCCCTGCGTGCCAACGGCCACTGCGTCGGACTGATGGGCGACGGGATCAACGATGTCCTCGCCATGAGGAACGCCGATGTCAGCATCTCGGTCGACACCGGGACGGACATCGCCAAGGAGACCGCCAGCATGATCCTGCTGGAGAAGGACCTCGGCATACTCAAGGACGGGGCCATAGAGGGAAGGAAGGTCTACGTCAACTCGATCAAGTACGTCAAGATGATCGGGTCCATCAACTTCGGATACATGATATCGCTGATCATCGCTACCATCCTGTTCAACTTCGAGCCCATCGGCGCCATAATGATCCTCATATTCAACCTGATAAACGATTTCGCCTGCATGATCATCCCGTGGGATACGGTGGAGGACGAGTTCCTCAGGGAACCGAGGAAATGGGATGCCATCAACCTCCGGAACGTGATGTTCCATCTCGGACCCATGTGCCCGGTGACTGACCTGATGACATGGGCCTTCATGATCTTCGTCATCTTCGGATCCATATCCATGGTGGACATCGTGGATGCCGAGAACAACCTGATCTTCGCCGCAGGTTCTTACGACAGCATCGGTTCCCTGATCCTCTCGAGGAAAGACCTGAGCGGCACAAACGTGGAGGCATGGTTCCAGGCGATATGGGTCATAGAGCAGTACTGGATGCAGGTCTGGGCTATACACATCGTCAGGACCAACAAGCTGCCCTTCTTCCAGGCATGGTCCTGCAAGGCGCTAGTCGTATCCTCGCTGCTCGCTCTGGCCGTAGGTACGATCCTGCCCTTCACAGGAGGGGTATGGGAGGCCATCTCCGATTTCCCGATGGACCTGTTCCAGGATGTCTTCGTCAACGACATCGCGGTAACCGCTCTTATCTGGATGCCGATCATAGCCTGCGTGTACTTCTTCGGATGCCATCTGGTGAAGAAACGGATGCTGAGGAGACAGGGCTACTTCGCCTGCTGAAACTCTCCAGCCGGGGATCTCCCCCGGCGTCATTTCTTAATATCCAATCACGATTGTTGGCCGATGCATTCCCTAGAGATGAGATTCGAGTATCCCGACGCCAGGACAGCTGAGACTGTCATGAAGGCATTGGACCCCGACAACGGGGACTACGTCCAGACCGTCCAGGAAGGGAACGTGCTCATCTTCAGGATGTCGGCCGAGAACGCGGGTTCCCTGAGGAACACCGCGGACGATCTGCTGGCCTGCATCAAGATAGCCGAGGAGACCATCGGGCTGGGAGCCCGCTAAGATTATATCCGAGGATTATCTGTCCGAACCTGTGGGCCCGTGGGGTAGCTTGGTATCCTTGTGGCTTCGGGAGCCATTGACTCCGGTTCAAATCCGGGCGGGCCCACTCATCTTGTTCTGGAGGTACACGATTGGCTGCCGATCCTGTTTTCACGATGAGGTCGTACATTATAGATATGGAATCGTACAACCTTGCGGAGCAGGCAGGGATGTTCTGCGAGGCCATGAAGGATACCATGGACGGGGATTACTCCCTGTTCGAGGGGATGCAGTTCATCTATTCGGCTGAGGAGCCGTATGAGGCCGTGTTCATCTGGGATTATCAGGATCTCCGTGCCAAGCTGACCTTTATGGGGGATCCGGACAATTCCACCTGGTCCGTGGCGGCCCCGAGAATAAGACGCAGGGGCTCTATCGGAAAGGATAGGAATGAGTCATGTAAGGCATTCCTGGAGGAACTGAGGGATGTCAAAGCGATTTATGCTTGTATTTAAGCCTATTTTTTCGAGCTACATCATTCTCATCAGTGTTCGTCTTATTTTGAGTTGTGTCCATACAATATAACAAGTTTCATCCAACAATATATATAAATTACTATACATGTATAGTTAAACGGTACCAACTTTTTAATACCTAACAGCAAAATGTTAAGTTGGTGAAAGATATGAATCCATCAGGTAAGAAGGAGGCTGTTGTGATTTGCTGTCTCACCACAGAGGTCGTCAAGGTAGTGGAACCGATAAAGTTCTACGAAGCCTCCCGTGCCCATATAATTGCGTTTCCGAACTCGGAAGAACAAGATCTGGATGCGAAATTCTACAACACATTCCTAAAAGAGGCAGTCAACCAGCTGGAGTCCTATGGAAGGGCCGAAGTGAAGGTCGATTACGCGAACATCCTGGATTACCAGGAGATGCTGAAGACAATAATCAACATCGTGGCCGAGGAGAAGGCCGCGGACGATTCGTCGATCATCTACGTCAACATATCGTCGGGAACCCCGGAATACATAGCAGGAGCGATGCTCGCCGCCATGCAGAACGAGGACCTCGTAGCCTTCAGCGTCAGAACCAAGACGAGGAGCATGGACTGGGATCAGGCCATGGAAGCCTACTCCATAGATGGCAAGCCTGTGGGGAGGTCTTCCGAGGTTTCGGATCCGACAAGGGTCATGACATTTGGACCGGAGGTACCGAACGATAGGCATGTGGCCTGTCTCGAGGTATTCAAGGCGCAAGAGAAGGACAACAGGCATCTCAACTTCAACGAGATAATCGAGGCCCTGAAGGCCAAGGGGATATGGGATTACGTCCCGGAGGTCAAGAAGACCAGGACTGATGACTCCCAGAAGGAGCGCATGTTCCTGAGGCGCAACTACATAACCCCGATGCTCGACAAGAGTTGGATAGTGGAGAACCATCAGAAGAGGAACAAGTTCGATCTGACGACGAAAGGCGAAGCAATCGTCGCCGTGTACGGGAAGGAATGATCATTCCTTGCCCATATCGATGGTTATGGGACCGGATTTGGGGAATATCCTAGATGACATCATCCCGATCTCCATCCACGCTGCCTGATAGACCATGATGGGTGCGACGCATATCATTGACATGTTGCCCCTGACGTCCTCCTTATTGATTCTGCTCGATTCGAAGTTCATGATGTCGTCCATCGTGACGGAGGTCAGCGACTCCGCGAAGTGCTTGAGCGCATCGCAGTCGGATTCCACCCTGACGGCTATGGTGCCGTCCTCCTTCTGATCGGCGGTCACCTTGATCCATTTGTCGCAGATCGACATCTTCGACTCGATTACCGATGGCATGATGATGGGGGAATGGAGAGAAGGGTATAAATGGGGGCCGGGCCCCCGGTTTGTTCAGAGATCAGTGGACGATCAGGCTGGACTCCTCGATCGCCATCGACAAGGTGATCTTCTGTCCGAGGAGCTCCACCGAGGTGTCCATGTCGTAGATCACGTTCTTGTCACCGACGGTCACGGTCATGGGCATCGTGTATACGCCCTCTCCGCCGGAAATCGTGATCTCCTGCTCGGCGACGTGGCGCTTTCCGAAGGGGGTCTTGACATCGCCCTTGTCCATCTTCTCGGAGTAGACGATCGTCGCTCCGGACTCCTTCACATACTTGTCGAGGTAGTCGGTGCTGATGAGGGAAAGGAACGCGTTCTTAGAGATGTACTCGTCATTGCCCTTGATCTGGATGGTATCGTCCTTGACATCGGCCACTTCCATCTTCACCAGGGATTCGCCGGTGAGATTGACTTCGGTCTGGACGGTGTAGACTCCCGATGTGATCTTCTCCGTCAAGGTCGTTGTTCCGGTGAGATCGACGGCGAAGGACAACATGGCCTGGGTGACCTGGGTCGTCATAGTGATGAAGGAACCATCCTCGACAACCTGTTCATCTTCCGTCTTGGTGATATCGAAACTGGTGTTGTCCAGGATGTCGGTCTTCACACCGCCCTCTTTAGAGACGCTCACGTACTTGTAGACGACCCCGGTCGTAGGTTCGACGTACGTCATCGTATTCTCTTCCTCAGATGTGTTGGTGTAGATGTCACAGGAAATGCTCATTCCCTGGTACCTGATGGTCTCCTGTCCGGTCAGGTCCCCCTCCACATCCCTGTAGAGCTGGCTGAGGAGCATTCCTCCTTCCAAGAGATCGGGGATCTCGAGGCTGGCCTGCAATCCCATGTCTATGTCGGCCGATATGTAGTCTCCGACTTCCACTGTTTCCTTGATTTCATCAACAGCGGTTCCGCCGCCGTTGAGTACGAAGAATGCACCAATACCGGCGATAGCGACTACGACTATCACGATGATGGCGATGTATTTTGTCTCCATGAGTGGGAAATTGTTCCCATTGGATTTAAGATATCTGGGCATCCAGCATTTTTAAGAATCGTAAATCAATGCATCCAACACCCTATGTATTCGAATCAAATTTGGATTGCACAGGGCAGTTTTACCCATACGTAGCCATCTAAATAAGCATACGACCATCCAGCATCATGGATTCTTCAACGAAGGGAATATTGTTGGCGGCAGCGATGGTCGTCATAATAATGGGGGGCTCGATAGCGTTATGCTTCTCCGCCCCTCAGGAAGAAGAGGCGGAGTTCTCCATCACAGGGGAGGTCATCGGCCTGAGCTCCTATAACCAGCCCAAACTGGATGTAGATGTGAGCGAGGTGCTCAGCGAGGACGTTCCGCTCGGAACCCTTTTCAGGATCGAGACCCCGACGGAGACGTTCGAGAATGCGGTGCTCATCATCGGATACAAAGGTATGTTCATGTTCGACCTCTTTGTCAACGTCGAGAGCGACGGCAAGATATCCGTCGGATGCGTCGGCAAACTCGTCGAAGCAGAGAAGGGTTCCTCCATCACTCTGACCAAGACCGGTGTATCTGAGAGGTATAAGGAGACGCCCTGCTACAACAAGGGACAGTCGGACAGCAGGGAGGATTATCCCTCCGATGCGGTGTTCGCCAATTTCTACGAGGTAACCGGCGGGACCATAGCTTCCGGTATCTTCTACAGGTCGTACAGCCCCTATTACGACCAGGCCACACAGCCCAGGTCGTATTACGTCAACAAGCTGGCTGAGGAGGCCGGGATAGCCTTCGATATCGCACTCTCCTATTCGGACAAGACAATCGCCGATGCGATCTCCAAGTACGAAGGATACTGCCTAGACCTCTGCAAGGAAGGGAAATACATCGCCCCGTCGATGGGATACCTATACTTCCAGCAGAAGGAGAAGACCGTCGCGGTTCTGGAGAGCATCATAGACAACGACGGTCCGTATCTCATTCATTGCAATGCGGGAAGGGACAGAACGGGATTCATGGTCCTGCTCATCCAGGCGCTCTGCGGATGCTCGGTGGACGAGATGAAGGAGAACGAGGCCAGGGCCTTCCAGTACCTTTACGGCATCGAGACGGATTCCAAGGAGTACAGGTGGGTCGTCGAGTGCACCTACGAGAGGAACATGTATCTGATTGCAAACCCCGATAAGATCCCGGACATCTTCGAAATCGATTGGGAGCACATCGACACCAGTTCCGTCGATACCTATTCGGCCGCATACTCCTACTGCACTGACTATCTGGAGCTCACGGAGGACCAGGTCGACACGCTGATCTCGAAATTTACCTCGGCTGCGACGGTCTGAGTCCGTTCCTTACAAGCCGGCCGTCCCCGTCAGATCCGGGGCGGCCTGCCCTTTTTTAAACTAAAAAGTAAATTCTTCACTGACCGATATGAGGAACTTCAACATCGACCTTCTGAGGATGGTATTCGCCATACTGGTAGTAGTCGCCCATATGTCCGTCATGGATCTGATACCGGAGTTCGTTGCCGGCCCGATCGTGGTGTTCTTCTTCGTTCTCACCGGGTACTTCGCAGTAGCGAGCTATGAGAGGCACAAGGACAGCCCGCAGTCCGCCGGAGCATTCCTGGTGTCCAAGTTGATGAGGGTGATGCCGTATCTCATAGTCGCCGCCATTGTAACGTTCGCCCTTCAGACCATCCTTCAGATGGACTATTACGGCTACGATCCAGGCGAGTCGATAGTATCCTCCATACTGTCATTCTTCGGCGACGTGAGCTGCCTGAATATGTTCGGCATGGGTTTCATCAGAGGGAACGTCGCGGTATGGTTCATCTCGGGGATGATGTTCGGGCTCATGGTAACCTATCCGGTCCTTCTGAGATACGGACATTCTTTCTCCAGTTACGCAGCGCCCCTGATCGGCGTGATATGCATAGCGACCTGTCTGCGTCTCACCGGTTCCCTCTACGGGCCCTATGAAGAGGTCTGGGGGGTCACCAAGGGCATGCTCATCTCTGTAGGCTCGATCTGCCTGGGTTACTTCGCATACGAATGCGTTTCCAGGCTCGGTTCCTGTACCCTCACCCCATTCGGGAGGCGTCTGCTCGGATTCATCGAGCTGGCATGCTACGTCCTGGGTGTGGCCATGGTCGCATCCTGGTCCTGGATCAACTCCGGGCACCTCGAGGGTTACCTGTCCAAGGAATGGTATGAGATGATGGCCATTTGCCTGATGTTCGTAGGGGCTGTCCTCACCTGCAGCGGAAAGACCAGTCTCGCTGTCGATATATCGGATCGTCCGGCCCTCGTCAAGCTGTCGTCCTTCTTCGCGACCGGATCGCTGGCGCTGTATCTCAGCAATTACTACCAGATCTATTTCGTCAGCAAGATGATGAAGACTCAGCCCCTTGAGGAGCAGATACTGCTGATCATAGCCTTCGTGGGTGTGAGCTTCGTCCTGGTGTATATCGGAGGAAAACTGCTGCAGAAGTACGGCGGATCCCTGGGATCTAAGATGGTCGTCAAACCTGACTTTGACACATCGCATCGATCCGGCTGACCGATCGGCGAAGGTCTCCGTGCGTGCCTCTCCGCCTGTCAGGGCGGTCGGCGATTCGTCCTTTGCAGGAACTGGGTGGCCGGTCCACCCCCTGTGAAGTATGTTGATGGCCGCATTGATGTCCCTGTCCACGGCGAGGCCGCAGAAAGGACATGAGTGCATGCGGACATCCAGCTTCTTCTTCACTTCCGCTCCGCATTGGGAGCACATCTGGGAAGTCCCTCTGGGATCGACTTCGATCACCCTCTTGCCGGCGCATTCTGCCTTGCTTTGGATCCTGTCTCTCAGCAATCCCAGGGAACTGTTGACGAAACCGCGGGTCATGCTCTTCGATAACGATCTGTCCCACAGCCTCCTTACATTCAGTCTCTCCATGACGATTATGTCGTTGTTATCCACTATCTCCTTCGATATCCTCTCAATGTCATACTTCCTCTTGTTGACCATATTCCCATGGTGATGCCTGAGCCTGCTGCGTGCCCTCCTCTCCTTGTCCGGGTCGCAGCGGTCCTTGGACAGCCTATGGCTCAGCTTCTTCAGCTTCCTGAGGTCCTTCCGCATGTCGTTGCTGTGGTCGTAGAGCTTCCCGTCCGAGGTCGCCGCTATGTGCCTTATGCCCATGTCTATGCCCACGGCCTTGGGTTCCGAAGGTTCGTCAGGTTCCGCGGCAGTGCACTCGCAGGATATGCACGCGTAGTATTCCATGTGGGTGCCCATGTCCTTCCTCGATATGATGCAGGTCCTGGGCTCCCCCGGCAGAGGCGTGTCCCGGTTGTAGCACCTTATCAGCCCCTTCACCTTCCCCAGCCTCAGCTTCCTGACCCTCTTACCGCTCTTGTTCACATCATACTCCAGCCCGAAATCCCTTTTGGAAAGATGGGCGTAGGAGTCGTACCTACCCTGCTTCCTGTACCTCGGCCACGACATGCTGATCGGAGATCCGGCAGGTACGGTCCCTTTCGCCACGGCCCTGTCCCTCTTCCTGACCGCGTTCTCCCTGCATCCCACACAGGCCTGACGTACCCTCCTCGATACGTCGTTGTGGGTCATGCTGTGCATCTTCCGGAAGCACGGCCATCTCCTCCTCAGCCTGGTGCAGAGGTTGTTCATCTCGAACTCCGAGAGGATCCTTCCATCTTTGGAATAGGCGAGCTTGTTGGCGGTGATCAGGTAGTTGAAGACGTACCTGTTGTAGTCGATGGTACAATCGATTGTATGTCTCTGTTCAGCATTGGGCTCGATCCTCATCTTGAGCACTTTGTAGCACATCGTCGGATGAGTTGTATCCTTAGAATATAATTGTGCGTCCGGTTCGTCGGTCCTTGTTCAGAAAATGCATGTTTATGTTCATCGTAATAAATGCCGTGAAATCGATGGGACGACATTGCCTGTGTTGCGCGATGATCATACAGAGCATTTTCCATCCTTTGAAACAACTTCATTTGATATATGATCCGTATCGGTCCAGAAGTCCGAGGACTCAGATCATTTCCGTATGATACGGAACAAAAATTGACAGTTGATGCCTTTGGGAACATTGAATGGATGAGCGGTCTGTTGGTACTGGATTTCCGATATAATTCAAGTCAGAAATGGTGCCGATCCGTATCATATCGCCTGATATGTCCGATCAGAGATGTCCCACGCCGGTTCGATCCCGCTCCATATCGACAAGTGTCAAATTCTGTCGGTTCCCGTTTTTTAAATGATTATAGGCAGATGTGTCAAAGTCAGGCTTAAGACAGGATGTCCTCGTATCAGAACAATTATAACATTACCATCGGCCTGACTGCGTTTGAGATGACAGGTCGTCTGTAAATTCATATACTTGTTATTTTATGGAGTACTTATGATATATACGGGAGAGATGGTCCTCGATACGTACTCGTTCGAGGAGAAGCCATATTCCAATCCTCGCATGAAGCTGAGCAGGGAGGTAAAGGCAGGCAAGTACATTAGGCTCAAGAGGGATCTGTACGAGACTGATAAGGACGTTCCCAAGATAGCTCTGGCACAGGCGATTTACGGCCCCTCGTACATATCATTCGATTACGCATTGTCATTCTACGGAGTCATCCCGGAATTTGCACACAATGTCACATGTGCGACATTTGGAAAGCATAAGGACAAGGTATTCGAGACCGATATCTGCAACTATTATTATACAGACGTCCCCAAGAAAATATTCCCGATCGGTATCGAATGCAGGAGGATCTACGGATATACATACCATATCGCCACGATAGAGAAGGCACTATGTGACAAACTCTACAAGATTCCGCCGGTGACGAACAGGAGCGAGTTCGAGGAGCTATTGTTCGACGACATAAGATTCGACGAAATTGCAACAAACAATCTTGATAAACAACTGATATCGACATTGAGCGACTCGTACAGATGCAGGAACGTGACGATGCTGGAACGCTATTTGCAATCATTGGAAGGTCTGGCATGAGCATATTGTCAACCATTGAGAAAGTACCCACCACGGACCCAAGCGAAGCCCTCAATTCAGCCAGGGAGATCATCCAAGAGGCCATATTGTCTGGAATCTACCGCAGCAATTTCTTTGGACATGCGGCATTCCAAGGAGGGACATCCCTCAGGATATTCCATGGTCTCGACAGGTTTTCAGAGGATCTGGATTTCTGTGTCGTGGACGAAGGATACGAGGTGGATTTCGACAGACTGTCGGATTTCATCAGGAATGAATTGGAATCTCTGGGTCTGGATTATAAACTGGACAGGATCAAGGGAAGCGATGGGAACATCACGGGATGTTTCATCGAAGGGAACGCGGTCGAGACTCTGTCGTTGATGGGGTATCAGGAGAAACTATTGAAACAGGTGCACCCGAACACGTTGCTGAAGGTGAAGATCGATATAGACAAGGAGATACCCGGCGGTTACGGTCTTGAACACGTGTTCAAGGAATACCCGTTCAACTACGGGGCCACATTGTTGGATTTCCCCAGTCTGTTCGCGGGGAAGACATCGGCGGTCATAACCCGTCACTGGAGGAACCGCATCAAAGGCCGCGACCTCTACGATTTCGAGTGGTATATAGACAGGGAGGTCCCTGTCAACACCCGTTTCCTGGAGAACAACCTGATGAGGGAAGGTCTGGTCGGGGAATATGAATTGGACAGACAGACTTTGCTCTCTATCCTGGAAAGGCGCTTCAACAGTATCAATTACGACAGCGCCCTCAGTGATCTGAGGGCCTTCGTACCTCCGTCGAGGGTCCCTACGGATTGGAATCCCGATCATTTCATCGAGCTATCCAAAAGGATAGTCATGAAGTGAACGCTCTGCCGACAACGGTAAAACCATTGAGGATAATCCCTGTTCCATGAAGTCCCTCGAGACCGTCCTCAAAGAAGTGGAATCCATGGAACAGGAGATCATCCAGACAACAATAGAGATGATCCGGATCCCGGCCCTGGCCCCGATCAACGGAGGGGACGGCGAATCGAGGAAGGCCGATTATCTGATGACCAAGACCGAGGGCTTCGACCAGGTCAGGAGGTTCGACGTACCGGATACGGTGAACCCAAACGTGACGAGGTCCAATATCGTGGCGGTCAAGAAGGGCAAGAAGAGCGAGACGCTCTGGTTCGTAGCCCATATGGACGTGGTCCCCACTGGCGCCCTTGAGCTTTGGGACACCCCGCCGTTCGACCCGGAACTCAGGGATGGGAAGATCTACGGCAGGGGTACGGAGGACGATGGTCAGTCCGTGATATCGTCCATGTTCGCATCCAGGCCCTTCCTGGACCAGGAGCTCGGAGGGATGTCCCTGGGTATCGCCTGGGTAGCCGACGAGGAGACCAGCAGCATATGCGGCATCCAGTATCTGCTGGATCAGGGGGTCTTCCAGCCAGGAGACATCATAATGGTGCCGGATTACTGTTCCCCGGACGGCAGCAAGGTCGATGTCGCGGAGAAGCACATCCTGTGGCTGAAATTCTGCATCGAGGGAAAAACGGCCCATGCATCGACGCCCCAGTTGGGCATCAATGCATACAAAGTCTCCACACTGCTGCTGATGGACCTCATCGAGTCGTTCGACAACAGGTTCGGCGGGGTGGACGGCATGTACCGTCCCAACAACTCCACCTTCGAACCCACTAAGAGGATCGCCACCGTGGACAATGTGAACACCATCCCCGGTTACGACGAGTTCTGCATGGATATCCGCCTCAACCCCGGATACGATCCCGAGCTGGTACTCAGCATGGCCAATGAGATGGCCGATGTCTATTCTGAGTCCACCGGAGCGAGGATCACGGTGGAAGTGCTCCAGAAGGCCGTGGCGGGAAGACCCTCATCGTTGGAATCGGCGGGTTACAAAGCGCTGTCCGAATCGATAAGAGAGGTCATGGGAACGGATCCGGAACCCATCGGCATCGCCGGCGGCACATGCGCCAACTTCTTCAGATTGAAGGGATTCGATGCCTATGCGTGGCAGACAGGCGACGGTACGCTGCACGCTCCCAACGAGTATATGCTGGTGAGGAACGTGATGAACGATACGAAGGTCTTCGCTACACTCATACACAAGCTGTGTATGTGATCACTCGAACATCCTCTCGATCATCCACTCAGTGTTGAACTTGACGATGTCGTCGTATTCCTGACCGTTGCAGACGAACGCTATGGGTTTGCCGATGGTATGGGCGATGGATAATGCAGCACCGCCTTTTGCGTCAGTGTCGATCTTCGTGAGGATGACGGCGTCGATGCCCACGGCGTCGTCGAAGACCTTGGCCTGCTCTATGGCGTTGTTGCCTGCGAGGGAGTCTCCCACGAAGACCTTGAGGTCGGGCTTGGCCACCCTGACGATCTTCTTCATCTCCTCGATGAGGTTGCTGTTGGTCTGCATACGTCCCGCCGTGTCGACGAGGACGACGTCCTTGAACTTGGACTTGGCGTGCTCCACTGCGTCGTAGGCGACGGCCGCGGGGTCCGCATCCTGAGTCTGCTTCACGATCTTGCATCCGAGCTTGTCGGCGTGGATGGACAGCTGCTCGATAGCGCCTGCCCTGAAGGTGTCACAAGCCGCCATGACGACGGTCTTGTCCTGGTCCTGGAGACGCTTGGCGATCTTCGCGATCGCAGTCGTCTTTCCGGTACCGTTGATACCGACGAACATGATGACCGTGGGCCTCTTCTGCTCGGAGATCCACTGGTCGAAGTCGAACTCGTTGATCTTCAGGACATCCCTGACCGCGTCCTTGACGGACAGTTCGACGACCTGTTCGAGCGTGTAGGAGCGGTCGTACTTCTTTCCGAGGAGGTTCTGCCTGACGCCCTCCTTGATCTCGTCGGCCACGGGCAGGGCCACATCGGCTTCGAGGAGAGTGAAGTAGAGCTCGTCGAGGATCTCGTCCAGTGCGCTGTCCTTGATCTTCTTACCGCTGTCGGAGACGATCTCAGAAGGTTTCGCAGCAGGGGCGGCTGCCTTCTGCTGTTTCTGGAGCTTCAGCATCTCCTTCCTGGAGAGCTTGGGTTGCTCCGGTTCCGGCTGGGAAGCCGGAATAGAAGTGTCTTGAATGGGTTTTTCCGGAATCGCTGCGGGAGTCTTCTCCTCTTTACCGAATATCTGGTCCTTGTCCAGCTCCTTGTCGGCCTTGCTGAACAGTCCTTTCAGTTTGGATTTGAGAGAGTCGAACATCCCGCACCACTCACTGAGTCGGGGCCTGCTGCCTGTTCATATACTCGATCTGAACGGCCTCGGACACTGTGGAAAGGGCCTGCTGGACCTCCTGGAGGGCGTCCACGGTCTTCTTGAGTGCTTCCGAGAGCTCGGCAGCGTTCGCTTCCATGTACTTGTTGGCATCCTCGGGGGTCTTCTCGACGGAGAGTCCGGATCCGACTCCCACGATGATGTTCTTGTTGGAAGTGACCTTTACGTTCATGAACGACGAAGCTCCGATAGGGACCATGATTTCGTCACCCTCCTTCGCCGCCATCAGGGCCTTGATGGATTCGTTGGCCATGTTGACCTCGTCGAGGGTGGAGCGGAGAACCTGGACCTGACGCGAGAGCGCCTCGGTCCTGTTCTTGTAGTTGTCCATCAGAGCTAGCATCTGACGGAGTTCGTCGTCGTTCACGTTCACTCACCGATCTGGTATTTCACTACGTGGTTGGTGACTTCTTCCGCGGAGAGCTCCTTGACCTCAGCGATGTTGATCTGCCATCTCTTCAGCTTGTGCTTGCTTCCGATGGTCGAGAGTGCCTTCTCCTTGACTGCCGCCTCATCAGCAGCTGCCATCTCTACAGCGAAAGGCTGCTGCTTCTGCCTGGGGTCGGCGTAGGTTCCTGATACGAGGAATGCTTTCATTTTATTACCTGAAACACGTGATAAAGGTCCCATTAATAAAGGTTGCGCGTTAAATTAAGGTACGGATAAGGGGTAAAGGACCGGCGGAAAGGGGCGTTTTCCCAATGTGCCAGTCAGAACAGTTTCTCTTTCTTGCTCTCTTCCGATGCGAATCCGTAGCTGGCGTACTTCCTTCCGATGAGGAATATGGCCGCGTACTCGGGTACGGTGGTCTCCCCGCTGAGGTCGAAATGCTGCCCCTTCATGTCGAGGGTCATGTCCTTCCTCATGGTGACCTTGACCTCATCGTCGCTGTATTCCTTGGGGATGGCCATCTGCAGGGGATCGAAATCGGTGAGCTCGGCGCGGGTGATAGGGGTGACCCTCAGACCGCTCTTGCCGTGTATCGATCCCGGCAGACGGATGATCCTCTTGATGTCCGCGGTGACGGGTTCGTCCACCTCACCGGATAGGCGTGGCGCCATGTCCTCCTTCATGATCTTGACCAGGAGATTCTGGGTGGACTGGCTCAGCATGGCCATGGTGTTCTTCTCGAAGAGGAGCCCCCTGGTCTTCCTGAGCTCCTCTTGGGCCTTGTATACGGTGGTCGACTGGCTCCCTTTGATGCTGGGATACTCCTTCTTGAACGCTTTGACGTCCCCGTCGCAGAGGTCGTTGACCACATCCATGAGGGCGTTCCTCATCATGAGCTTCCATCCTCCGGAGTCGGCAGGCGGTATGAGGCGGTCCTTCGCGATGTTGGTGCGGACGCCGTTGCCGGTCGCGACCTGGGATGTCGCCACCCTGTTGTAAGGGAACACCCAATCTATGTTCAGTCCCGAACCTGTGATGAAATCCACCAGCTCCCTCCTCTCCGGGGACCCCAGACCCATGATGTCGGGCGTCCTCACGTGGGCGTGGTATCCCCTTCCGCCGGAGAAGGTGATATGGATCTGGTCCTCCTGGAATCCCAGGTTGTCCATCAGGAACGTGTCCACCAGGCGCATCATCTGCGAGCGTATCTCTATCAGCATCTCGGCGTAGGTCATGTTGCCCGCGCCCTCGAGGTGGTCGGCGTCGAGGTCGAAGATCAGCTCCGCCCCCATCCACCCTTTCTCGTCCATGGTGGGCGCATCGGGTTTGCGGTAGTACGATGTGGAGTAGTAGCTGTGGGCGGGGACCTGTCCCGCCATGAACCTGTGCAGTTCCGCGGAGTTGTTGAAGGCCATGTGCCTCTGCACGAAGGTCTTGTCGAAGAACATGAATCCGAACTCCCTGCGGGTGAACCTGTCCGGTAGATCCGGGGTGTTCACCTTGTAGTATTTCCTGAACGCCTTCAGGAGGAAGCGTTGGTTCGAATCCATCGCGGTGCCATCGACTAGGCTCGTCTTTAATCTTGTCGTTGCGGGTCAATATGGCATCGTCCGGGAGGGTATGTGAGAAGTATGTGGGAATATGGCCGGGGCGACGGGCAACGCTCCCCGGCCTACCCAAGTGGTTGGATGGTGATTCTCGGAGTTGCCCCAGAAGTCCGGAGTGATCGGACATGAGTTCAATCCCCTTCTCGCATTCGAGATATAAGAAATGTGACCCAGATGTATCGGAGAAGTAGGAAACTGTTTCCACATCCTCCGACAATCTTGCATTTCCGTCGGGATGACCCCTAATCGGGCACTCATCGTATCGCTTTAGCCATGGTTCCGGATATCTGGATGGTACGAGCAGGATCGGTCCGGTTCTCTCCGCTGGAATGGATTTTTCATGACCGGTCATCATAATAGTTATTACCCGTGTTCAAATATTTATCATAAGAATCCCATTCTGGCCTCATGTCAGATAAATTCGATCAGCTGGTAGCAAAGGCAACCGATGGGGATCCGGAGGCCCAGTGCGATCTCGCCAATATCTATTACGACGTTTTCGACGAGCACTTCAATCCCGAACTCGCTGCTGAATGGTATCTGAAATCCGCGGAGCAGGGCAACGCTGAGGCACAGTTCTGCATCGCAAGGCTGCTCTCCTGGGGGGACGGCATTGAAGCGTCCTCGGAGAAGGCCGTGGAGTGGTACACCAAGGCCGTCAAGCAGGGGCACACGGATGCTATGTGCGACCTCGCCAGCATGTATCTTTACGATCCTGAAGTGAGGAACTCCAAGAAGAAGGCGATCAAGCTCTACGAGGAGGCGGCCGGTCTCGGCAACGCCAACGCTCAGTACTTCCTCGGTCTGGTCTACCTCGATGGGGATTTCGTGGAACAGTCCTATGACGAGGCCATCAAATGGTTCCAGCTGGCCGCTGACCAGGACAATCCCTATGCTCAGTTCGACCTCGGTGAGATGTACTTCACCGGAATCGGTGTCGAGAAATCCAAGAAGACCGCATTCAAATGGTACAAGAAGGCGGCAAAGAACGATCACGCTCTGGCACAGTACGCCGTAGCCACGATGTACCTCGAGGGCAAGGGCACCAAGCAGGACTACAAGGAAGCCTTCAAGTGGATGAAGGAGGCCGCCGAGCAGGGAGTCACCAACGCGATGTACGACCTCTCTCTGATGTACCATTACGGTACCGGGGTCAAGAAGTCCAACAAGCTCGCCTTCAAGTGGATGAGGTTCGTCGCGGACGACCTCTTCGAGGCCGAGGACGAGTATGAGTTCGATGAGGGGTTCGACGAGGTCCCTGAGGAAGCGCCCGAAGAGGACGACGAGTGATTTTCGATCCCGGGGCTGCCGCCCCGGGGACAAACCTGTTCTTATTCCTTTTTTAAGAATCGCTGCCTTTGAAGCGAACCTCTGCGAAGGTCATCGATCCGGTCTTGAGGCATCTGCCGAAGAACCACCTGTAGAGTGCAGGCAGGCATCCGTATTCCTCGGGGAGCCTTCTCAGCACAGACACGGATTCCACCGTGTCGGAGAACTCCTTTATCTCCTTCTCGCCGTCCTCCATGCTGAACGGCATGTATGCCCCCTTGTTCCCGGACTGCCTGACCTTCCTGTTGGATTTGGCCAGCATCTTGGCGTTCTCGTAATCGAAGCACATCACCGCTCCCGGGAAGCGGTGCCCGATGGCATCGATGAGCCTTCTCACGTCGCTTCTCTGGAAGTAGAACAGTACACCGCAGGACATCACGAAGACGTGGTCCCCGGGTTCGTACCAGATCAGGTCCATCCAGGTATGGTTGTTGGCATCGAGGCCGATGTTCATCTCCCTGTCCCTGGGATCGAACAGTGTCCGCCTGAACTCAATCACATCCGGGAAATCGATGTTGACGAACCTGCACTTTCCGTTGTCCAGATGGTCGAAGATGGTGTCCAGTCCGCACCCGATGTTTATCAGTATCCCGTCGGGATGCTCCTCCAGGAACCTTCTCGCCATCCTCTCGGTGATGTCCTGTCTCATACCGTAGACCAGCTGGGGACCCTTCCCCATATCGGCTTTCTCCATGTCGTAATCGATGCGGTCGATTATCCTCGCAGCGGTCGTGTCCCTGAACAGGTCGGGGTACATCCTGTTCGCCATGTATCTTCCGTAGAGGGGGAACATCAGGGTCTCCTGGACGCTTCCTCTCTCTATGGTGACCTTCTCTTTCATGCGAGGGCCGTAGGGCTCTGGGGTTATTATATTTTAGTTATTCCTAAATTTATTAACATGCTGAAACGACGGTCCGCTGCCAACCATCATATACGAGTTGGATATCAGATTATCATGGTTTCCAAGAGGCGGGAGGAGGAGGCACGCAGAGTGCTCGCATCGGAGAAGGCCATGTCCAACATGATCGAGGACGACCGTACCGACAGGGTATGCCCGAGGTGCGCCATCGCCACATCTTTGAAGAAGTGCCCGAAGTGCGGCGGTGAGACCGTGCCGATGGATTGATCGCCTGTTGTCATTTAACTTTCTTAGACATTATATAAATACATATAGGAAATTGTATCCACCATGTATGGAGCGCGCCTCATCGTGGACAGGTCTAAACTGACCAAGGAGCATCCCTGCCATAGGTTCCTACCTATCGATATCGCTTTGAAGGGAGTAGAGGTGGACATACAGAACTGTGCGATGTCCGCGGAGGGTTCGGGCCATTCATTCATCAGGATCACCGATCCGTCCGATTCCATGCCTCAGGGCGATTTCGTCTATGAGGGTGGAAGGTCCAACGTCACACGCGTTGCCCCATGCCAGTATACCGCCATGGTGAACAACGACAGATGCATGATAGCATCGGTCATCAACCATTCGGGGTGTTTCCTGACATCGGCCATCCCTATCACCGATACCTACATCAGATGGACGCTGATAGGTCCGGACGGCGGCAGTCTTCATACGCTTTTCAAGGATCTCAGGGAGAAAGGATACGAGTTCGAGGTGGAATCCATCGGTGCGATCAACCAGGAGCCGGTCTTGACTGCCAAGCAGGAGAAGTGCTTCAACAAGGCCGTCGAGATGGGCTATTACAGTGTTCCCAAGAAGACCGATCTGGACGCAATCGCTGATGCCTTGGGCATATCGAAATCCTCTCTAAATGTCACGCTCAGGACCGCTGAGCGCAACATCTTCAGGTTCTATTCGGAGGGGTTCGTCGTCTCCGAGAAGAAGAAAGAATGAACATGTTCGCAGCCTTGATTATCTATCGATATCATCATCCTGTAACCAGTGGTCGATTGTGCCCCATGTCCCGCCAGGAGAGGTTCGAATGACCATTGATGAGACCAAAAAGAAGAAGATGCTGTCGTACAGGTGGCTGGTGTTCATAGCCTTGGCTGTCGCGTACTTCTTCGTATATTTCCATAGAACGACCGGCGGTGCGATATCGACCACCCTGATGGACTATTTCGGGGTCGGTACGGCATCGGTAGCATTGCTGGCTTCTGCTTATCTTTACGCATATACTCTGATGCAGATTCCTAGCGGTATCCTCACGGACCGCATGGGTCCCCGTAAGGCGGCGACCATATTCGTAGCGCTCATCGCGGTGGGTTCCCTTCTGAGTGCCTATTCCGCGACCGCGAACGATTTCAACCTGATGATAGCCGGTAAGTTCATCATAGGTATCGGTGCAGCTGTCGTATACATACCTATCATGAAGGTCCTTGCCGTATGGTTCCGTAAGAACGAATTCGCCACTATGAGCGGAATCCTGCTCCTGGTAGGTAACGTCGGAGGAATCGCCGCCGCGACCCCCATGGTCCTGATGATGGACGCGCTGGGGATCGAGATGACCTACATCGTGCTGGCCATAATCACCGCGCTCATAGCGCTCCTCGTCTGGTTCCTCGTGAGGAACCATCCTATGGAGAAGGATCTGCCCAGTATCGAGGAAATTGTTTCTGAAGAGACCGGACAGCCCATAACCGAATCCACCTCCGAGAAGATGGGAACCGTGGAAGCATTGAAGAGGACCTTCCTCAGCGGGCGTAACTTCTGGCCCCTTGCCATTTGGTTCTTCGTCATGTACGGTACCATCATGCTCTGGCAGGCATCGCAGGCCGGTGCGTACTACAAGAACATCGGAGGTTTCGATGGAGGTACCGCTGGTATGATGCTCACCATGGTGGGAGTAGGAATGGTGTTCGGGTGCCCCCTTGCCGGGAAGCTCTCGGACTCGTATCTGCATTCCAGGAAGAAGGTCGTCATAATCGGTACCGTGGTGTACACCCTGATCTGGGCGTTCATCTACCTGACCGCCGATTCCGCGGACATACTGACCAACGAGATGATCCAATATGCCATCAACTTCTGCTTCGGATTCTTCGGAGGATTCTTCGTGGTATCCTATGCACAGATCAAGGAACTGTATCCGATCGCAATGGCAGGGACCTCTACCGCTGCGCTTAACCTTTTCCCCTTCGCGGGAGGAGCGATCCTGATCACCATTGCAGGTTTCCTTGTGACCGATCAGACCCTGGACCAGTACAAGACCGTATGGCTGATGGCCCTGGGATTGATGGTCCTCGGATGCATCTGTGCATTTCTGTCCAAGGAGAAGGAGCACGACGCGTGAGGATTGATCAGACAAGACCTCCAAACCTCTTTTCCCGAACCCCTTACCGGGTGCCGGTATATGGCATCCGGGTCATCCAGATATTCTAACACGAACATGTTCGTATCTTTTTTGATATACTAACATCACGATGTTTTCTATGGCGGGACATGGGCCAACCAGGACCTATGTGTGGTCTTGGATCGACCAACATCTATGAAGAAGGAGGCTTAAGATGGATGAGAAAGTGATCCTGAAGGAGCTAGCGGATGCAGTAATCGCATGCGACCCGCCTAGGGCGAAAGCGGCTGCGGAAACGGCTCTGAAGGAAGGAATGGATCCCGTTACGGCGATCAATGAAGGATTGGTCGTGGGAATGGGAGTTATCGGAGACAATTATGCGGAGCGCAAGATGTATCTCCCGCAGGTATTGGTCGCGGCGCACAGCATGTATGAAGGTTTGGATGTGCTGATCCCGGCGATACCCAAGGACGAGAGCCTCACCAGCAAGAGTGCAGTGACGGCCGTCGTGCAGGGAGACGTCCACGATATCGGCAAGAACATCGTGAAGACCATGCTCACCGCATCAGGATTCATAGTCTGCGACGCGGGCAAGGATGTTCCCGGCGCAGAGGTAGTCAAGGATATGCTTGACAACAAGGCGGAGGTCGTCTGTCTGAGTACCTTGATGACCCCCACCATGGAGAGCATGCAGGAGGCAGTGAAGATGATCAAGGAGAGCGGATACCGCGACAAGGTCATCATCACCATCGGCGGGCCGCCGACCACCCAGGCGTTCGCCGAGGAGATTGGAGCGGATCATAGGGACGAGAACGCGCAGCAGTGCGTGAAGTACGTCAATTCGAGGTTGTGATTGAAATGGCAATGTCATGCAGAGAAAGAGTATTGGCAGCTATGAAGCAGGAGGACTTGGATCGTCCCCCGGTAGCGGTGTTCACCACCTGCGATACCATAGATATGATGGAGGCCTGCGGCGCGAAGTGGCCGGAGGCGCATTCGGACCCGCAGAAGATGGCCACCCTGGGATGCGCCCAGGCGGATTACTTCGGATTGGAATCGGTGAGGGCGGGATTCTGCCTTACCGAGGAGGCCGAGGCGCTGGGATGCCCTATCAACATGGGAACCCAGAGATCATCGCCCATGCTGAAGGGACATCCGTTCACGTACAATCCGATGAAGAAGATCTACGACGAGCCGGACAACCTTCCGGACATCGACGAGTTCCTCAACACCGGAAGGGTGAAGACCGCCATCGATGCGATGGCCATCATGCACAAGACGCACGGAGAGGACTATGTGGTCATCGGAGGGAACACCGGACCGTTCACCCTCACCGGACACCTCCTCAACACGGAGAACCTGGTATACTCGGTATGGACCGAGCCCGAGAGGGCGCAGAAATGGGTAGGTGCTATCGCACCCTACTGCAAGGCGTTCGGACAGGCGATGCTCGACAACGGGGCCGACGTAGTCCAGATGTCGGAGCCTTCGGCATCGACCGATATCCTTGCGCCTACCGACTTCCCAGTGCAGTCAGGCCAGTTCGTCAAGGACTGTCTGGGCGGATTGAAGGGAATGTCGATCCTGCACATCTGCGGAGATTCCGCACCGATCATCCCGTACATGCTGGATACCAACGCGAACGGAATCTCGGTAGAGGAGAAGGTCCCCTCGGAGAAAGCGGTGGAGATCGCGAACCACAGAGGATGTCTCGTAGGTAACGTGGGATGTGCGTTCCCCCTGTTCAAGGGAACCCCCGAGGACGTCGCTGCAGCCGCTAGGCGCAGCAGGGATGCAGGGTTCAACATCATATCCGCAGGATGCGGAGTTCCCATCGGAACCCCGGCGGACAACATCCGTGCCCTGGTCAAAGCGATAAAGGGTTGAACCAACACTAAAGAATGCCAAGGGCCGGCCTCAGCGGTCGGCCCGATAACCCTTTCAATACTTTTTGAAAAGCATCACTGGATGCAGGATCATGCGCGGTCTGCTGAATCCTATCACATCTTGGATCCTATCGCGCATCTCCGAATTGTAGCAGCGCGAGGGGCATCCTGCGCATCTGATCTGCGAATCGTTGTTCATGCAGCTGTCGATGCGCTCGAAGGCGTAGTCCCTTAGTTCCATGCAGTCCCCGCACAGGTCCTGGCCGTGCTTCTTCCTGCAGTACATGGAGATCATGAAGTCCATGGTCTCCTTGCGTTCCGCGATGAACTCCTCCTTGGTCTTCATGTTCCCTACTGAATTTTGGAAAGAATAGTAAGTAAATTTCTTTTCTTACCATTGTCAGCCGAAAAGCGTCAGTAATCGTGCTCCTCTATTATCCTGAGGAAGTTCTTGAAGATCTCCACACCGTTCTCGGTGTTCTCAACCTCCGGGTGGAACTGGACTCCCCAGATGGGCCTGTCCTTGCAGCGGACAGCCTCATGGGGGCAGGCATCGGAATGGGCGATGACCTCGAATCCTTCTGGAACGACCTTGACCTCGTCGTTGTGGGATGCCCATACTGTGAACTCGTCGGGAAGGTCCCTGAAGAGGTCGTCGTGGTTAGTCACTTTCAGAGGGACCGCACCGAATTCAGGTGTGGATCCCGGGCCGAGAACTCCTCCGAAGTGCTCGGAGAGGAACTGCATTCCAGCGCATACGCCTAGGATCGGGAAGTCAGCCTTGTCGAGGTACTCGCCGTTGTTACCCATGGCCGTGCCCTCGGTGGCGACGTTGGGGGCCCCTCCGGATAGGATCAATCCGTCCACGTCCTTGATCTCGTCGAAGGGCGTGGTGTTGGGGACGATCTTGGTGTCCACCTTCAGATATCTCAGGACGCGCCACTCGCGGTGGGTCCACTGGCTTCCGTTATCGATGACGTATACCTTCATCGGGGGAAAGGATGCTCGGTCACCGTAAAAACGTATCTACGTTACTCTCTCCGGTCGGCTGTTCAAATATGGGTCGCTGATCGTTTCGATTTGAGGTGATATATCGGATAGATGACAGCGATCCACTACAAAGAATCTAGATCTCAGGCTAGAATGGAACAACTTCGATGATTTCGAGTGTATGGAGCTATTGTACTGGTGTCGCTTGCGAATGACGTTGCACAAAATGACCGCAGAAAATACATCAAAAAGGTAGCAATGAAATTTTTGATTCGGTATGCGAGAGCATGGAAGATTACATTCCGAGAATCATAGACGAAGAGTTGCAGCTGCGTCTCGATACTTTCGGAGCAGTTCTTCTCAGGGGGCCTAAGTGGTGTGGCAAGACCACTACGGCTTCTAACAAGTCTGCCAGCTCGATAAAGATGCAGGATCCAAAGAATCGAAAGATTATATTGCTGCTGCAGATACAGAAGGAAGGACGGGGTATATGTGGTTCCTATCGGATGCCTCGGTCCTTGAGATGCCCGACGGTGGTCCGCTGTACCGGGCCCATATGTAATTAGGCCCGACCGTCCGGAAAGGGAATGGCCCCCGTGGGGGCCGTTGTGTCTCACTCCCACTCTATGGTCGCGGGAGGCTTGTTTGTGATGTCGTACACGACGCGGTTGACCGACTGCTTCATCGTATTTGTGATGCGCTGGCTCATTGCGTCGAGAACGTCGAGCGGGATCTTGGCGTAGGTCGCGGTCATACCGTCGATGGAGGCCACCGCGCGTATGGCGATGGTCCTTCCGTATGCTCTCCTGTCGCCCTGGACACCGACGGATTTGGACGGCAGCAGCACGGCGAAGTACTGCCACGGGAGTTCCATCTTCCCTGCCTCCGCCGCCTTCCTGATCTCGTCCTCCACGATGTAGCATGCTTCGCGGACGATCTCGATGTTCTCGGGGGTGACCTCGTCCAGGCATCTCACCGCTAGTGCGGGTCCCGGGAAGGGCTGCCTCTCCGAGGCTGCAACATCCAGCATCCTGGCCAGGTCCCTGACCTCGTCCTTGTACAGGTCCCTGAGGGGTTCGTACAGCGACATGCCCATCTCCTTGGGGAGGCCTCCCACGTTGTGATGGGACTTGATCGTGTCCCTGACGCCGTCCCCGGACTCGATCCAGTCGGGGGCTATGGTCCCTTGTATGAGGAACTCGGCGCCGTATTCCTTCGCCCTCCTCTCGAAGACGCGGATGAACTTCTCGCCGATGATCTTCCTCTTCTTCTCCGGGTCCGTGACCCCTTTCAGGGCAGTGAAGAACTCCTCAGCGGCATCCTCGATGACGTAGTTGAAGCCCATGGACTTGAACATCTGCTCCACTTCCTCGGTCTCCCCCTTCCTCATGAGTCCGTTGTCCACGTAGACCGCCAGCAGCCTGTCCCCTATTGCCTTGTGAACCAGGGCGGCCGCTACCATCGAGTCCACTCCTCCGGAGCAGGCTATGATCGCCTTCCCTGTGATCTTGGACTTGGTGTCCTCGATCGTATCGTTGATGAAATCCTCAGCACCCAACATCTTCTCTAACCTTCTTGCAATCGGAGACGACCTTGTCGGCCTGCTCCTGTCTGTGATCCTTGAGCTTCTTCCTGATGTCCTCATCGTTTATCGAGAGCATCTCGGCTGCCAAAATCGCCGCATTGTCCCCGCGGTCCAGCCCTACGGCCGCGACGGGGATCCCGGGAGGCATCTGCACGATAGACAGAATCGCATCGTAGCTGAGCGTTCCGCTGACAGGTACACCGATGACGGGTTTGGTGGTGAACGATGCCACCACTCCGGGCAGCGCAGCGGACAGTCCGGCGATGGTGATGAAGACGTCTGCGTCGCTATCGGACACGATCTTCTCGACCAGGTGCGGGGTCCTGTGTGCGGACGACACGTGGATGTCGAACGGGATACCGAATTTCTTCAGGATATCTATGGCCTTCTGGGCGACCGGGAGGTCGCTCTTGCTTCCCATGATGATGGAGACTTTGGACATTGTTTTTCCCTTACTCGGTAGCAGGATAAAGAATGTGTAGGTGTGGACAGTCGGATGCAATCGGCCATGACCGCCCCTGGACGCCGCCCCGTCTGCAATCAGGTTATCTATCGGTTTGCCGATTCCCCCCTATAGCGCGAAGCGCACGACGGTGTTTCCCATGTATTCCGACAAGAAGATCTGGATAGCGAGCAGCGATAAGGAAGTCTACCTGTACCCCGAGATGGCCAACAGGCACGGTCTCATAACAGGGGCCAGCGGTACCGGTAAGACCGTCACCCTGAGGGTGCTGGCGGAGTCCTTCAGCGAAGCGGGCATCCCGGTGTTCTTCTCGGATATGAAGGGGGATGTGGGCGGGATCTGCCTGCCCGGGGAGGATACCGAAAAGATGCGCAAGCGCATCGACAGGTTCGGTATCAAGGATTTCGAGTTCAAGGGATTCCCCACGAGGTTCTGGGATGTGTACGGGGAGACCGGACACCCTGTCAGGACCACCATGTCGTCCATGGGGGCCACGCTCCTCGCAAGGCTGATGAACCTTTCGGACATCCAGGCGGATGTCCTCACCGTCGTGTTCAGGATCTGCAAGGACGAAGGCTGGGACATCATCGACACCAAGGACCTGAGGGCCGTCCTGCAGTATGTCAACGACCACAAGGACGATTACATATCGGAATACGGTAACATGTCCACCCAGAGCCTCGGCGCCGTACAGAGGTCGCTCCGTTCCCTGGAGGACGAGGGCGGGGACATCTTCTTCGGGGAGCCCGCCATCGATCTCGACGATTGGATGCAGACCGACAAGGACGGGAGGGGATTCATCAATGTCCTCAATTCCGAGAAGCTGTCGAGGAGCCCCAAGCTGTACGGTACGTTCATGATGTGGCTGATGCAGGAGCTGTTCGAGAGGCTGCCGGAGGCCGGGGACATCGACAAGCCCAAGCTGGTGTTCTTCTTCGACGAGGCCCATATGCTGTTTTCCGACGCACCCAAATCCCTGGTTCAGAAGATCGAGCAGATGGTCAAGCTCATAAGGTCCAAGGGAGTGGGCATATACTTCGTGTCGCAGAGTCCCTCTGACATCCCCGATTCCGTCCTGGCGCAGCTCAGCAACCGCATACAGCACGCCCTGCGCGCGTACACCCCTGCGGAGCAGAAGGCGGTCAAGGCGGCTGCCAGCGCATTCCGTGCCAATAAGGCGTTCAAGACCGAGGAGGTCATAATGGAGCTCGGAGTGGGAGAGGCGCTGGTGTCATGTCTCGACGAGAACGGTACCCCATCCGTGGTCGAGAGAGCGTTCATCCTGCCGCCGCAGAGCAACCTCAAGGCCCTGGACAAGGCCGGATACGACAAGGTCGTCAAGGCATCGCCGTTCGACAAGAAGTACAGCAAGCCCGTCGACCGCGATTCGGCATACGAGAAGATCCAGAAGCTGAACGAGAAGGCCAAGAAGGAGGAGGAGAAGAAGCAGGAGAAGGCGCCTGCCGCGAAGACCTCCACAGCGAAGAAGACCACGACGACCAAGAAGTCGTCCTCAGCGGTATCCAAGACCGCCGAGAAGGCCGTCGGCAAGGCCGCAACCTCCGCCGGAAGGGCGATCGGCAACGGGATCATCAAGGGACTGTTCAAGAAGTGATCCGTTCCGCGCAGGGTCCGTTACGGACGGAGTGAGAGGTGGGATCAAGTCCCAGCGCCGGCCTGACTAGCGTATTTTTTTGATGGAACCGAGCCTAAGTTGTCGTTCCGTAAGAGTACAGGGTCTTATGGCTCCCTCTCGGGTGACCATCTGAAAACAGCGATAAGAAAGTGTCGGGGAGCATGTCTATGGAGGTATCATCCATTTACCGTTCCGTAGCAGCTGCTCAAAGGGTTTGTAGGCGCAGGAGGCTTGGCGTCCTCCTGCGTTTTTTTGAGCGTAAGAAAGTTTGTTTTCAGAATGCTGGCTCGAATCTCATCTCGAGAGGCTGGCCGCAGCACATGCACCTAGAGAAGGGGTTCAACTCATCATTCATTGTTCCGCAGTACTTGCAAACGCATCCCATGAAATGTGGTAAGAATTCACCATATTTATTGTGGTCTAAAGGTCGGAACTTAACCGCAAAAATTTTTGTTCGGATATATTGTCTCAGTCGTCTTCTTCCGACGGTTCCTCGTCGAATACGATCTGATTGTTCCCTTCCTTAACGGGGGGTATGTAGTCGGGTCTAGCCTCGGGCCTGTCCGCCGGGTACTCTTCCGCGAAGGTGGATTTGTAGGCGTCGTCGGAGACTATCTTCCCTGAAGGGAACTTGTATAGGGTCATATTATCCTGATAAGAAAAAGATCAGAGGGTTGGACCCTCCGTGAGATGTTTTTCAGAGAACTGTGGATGCCACGCACTCGATCTCCGCGATTCCGTCGATTGCACGGAGCGCGTCCTCGAGCTTGGATCCGATCTCTGAATCGGTGTCGTCGATGACGAAACCGGCCGTGATCTTCATGAGACCGAATGCAACAGGGTTGATGCTGGTCTCAGTGATCTGAATACCTGCGGGGATGAGGGTGGGCAGTTTCTCGATGATAGCATTGAGGTCCACTTCTGTTCCCTCGGGCATGAGGTCATATCCTGCAACAATCTGTCCCATTTCAACACCTCAAGGTCCGATGAATCCGCATTTCTTGCACTCGTAAGGAACACTCTGGTCGCGGCACTGGTCGCACCTTCCGATCTCGTAGTCCCCGCACTTGGGGCACTTGAAGAAAGTGTTGCCGTGGCCGATGAGTCTCTTACCGCATGAAGAGCATATTTTGTCAGCTGCCATGTAT
>Ga0265298_10000525_pt1 | contig 56859 bp, 47 predicted proteins | sample AusTroGonzalo_MG_3_FD_193486 | JGI IMG/M metagenome (GOLD analysis project Ga0265298, IMG submission 193486) | Bovine rumen microbial communities from tropical cattle in Woodstock, Queensland, Australia - Gonzalo_01 | ecosystem: Host-associated > Mammals > Digestive system > Stomach > Rumen ... | reverse complement strand
GCATCGTCATCATCGTGCTGTTTACATGCGGCATGGTGAGCAAGCTGATCGGCAAGCTTCTGAAGGCAGGAGGCGTGAGCTTTGAGGATCGGGCGATCGGCAGCATTTTCGGCTTCGTGCGCGGAGTCGTCATCGTCTGCGCGTGCGTGTTTCTTGCCGGGATGACTTCGGCAGTGAAGACCGGCTACTGGAGAAACTCCGTGCTGATCGTTCCGGCCGAGCAGATCATCGACTTTTCGATGCAGTACCTGCCCAAGAGCGTCGCCACGGTGCGCAAGATGTACAAGGTCAGCTGAAAATTCCCAGTGAATCCTTGCAAATTTGGCCTTCATGGCCATATAATCGCGCACTTTCCGCCTTCTTAAGGCAAAGTGGCCCGACTGCCGTTGTTGGCTGAGGGCTTGTAAATAGCGCGCTGCGGCTTGTCCGAGGTGGCCCGAGAGGGACCGCGAATCAATCGGCTGCAGCGTCAGACATTAACCTTGGAGATAAAAATGTCCGTTAGCATGCGTGAAATGCTTGAGGCTGGCTGCCATTTCGGCCACCAGACCCGTTTCTGGAATCCCCGCATGGCGCAGTACATCTTCGGCGCCCGCAACAAGATTCACATCATCAACCTCGAGAAGACCGTTGAGAAGTTCGCCGAGGCCGAGAAGTTCGCCCGTGAACTCGCTGCCAATGGCGGCAAGATCCTTTTCGTGAACACCAAGCGCGGCGGCCGCGACATCATCGTCGAGCAGGCTACCCGTGCTGGCTGCTGCTATGTCGACCAGCGCTGGCTGGGCGGCACGCTCACCAACTTCAAGACCGTCAAGCAGACCATCAAGCACCTGCGCGACATGGAGCAGACGGTTGAGGACGGCGGCGTCGAGAAGATGACCAAGAAGGAAGCCCTCGACTTCACCCGCGAAATCGAGAAGCTCAACAAGTCCATCGGCGGCATCAAGGACATGAACAGCCTTCCTGACGCCCTGTTCATCGTGGACGTCGGCTATCACAAGATCGCCATCCAGGAAGCCAACAAGCTTGGCATTCCCGTCATCGGCGTTGTGGATACCAACCACAGCCCCGAGGGTGTTGACTACGTCATCCCCGGCAACGACGACGCCGCCAAGGCTGTCGCCATCTACGCCTCCGGCATCGCTGATGCCATCCTGGCTGGCAAGGAAGCCACCAAGACCGGCGAAGAAGTCCAGGCCGAGGAGGAGTTTGTTGAAGAGGCTCCCGCCGCGTAATTCACGCGACCTGGCACCGTCTTTTCGACAAAGGGCCGAAGGGGATCGCCAGGCGGTTCCCAAGGCCAGCTAGAAGCGGAGCGCGGGTGCAATACTCCTACGCTCCGTTTTTCGTACAGATTACAATCGAACAATTTTCCAAAATGCCCGTTCGCAATGCGAGCGATGGCAGGACATTGATTAGGAGCTCAACATGGCCGTTATTACTGCCGCAATGGTTAAGGCGCTTCGTGTGAAGACCGACGCCCCGATGATGGAATGCAAGAAGGCCCTCGCCGAGGCCGATGGCGATGCCGCCAAGGCTGAAGAGATTCTGCGCGTGAAGCTTGGCAACAAGGCCACCAAGGCCGCCGCCCGCATCACCGCCGAGGGTATCGTCACGGTGTTCATTTCCGAAGACGGAAAGACCGGCGCCCTTCTCGAGACCAACTCCGAGACCGACTTCGTTGCCAAGAACCCCGAGTTCCAGCAGATGGCCAAGGATGCCGTCCGCCTGGTCGCTGAGAAGGCCCCGGCTGACATCGCCGCCCTGTCCGCCCTCGATCTGAATGGCCAGACCCTCGAGCAGGTCCGCACCGCTCTGGTCGGCAAGATCGGCGAGAACATGAGCTTCCGCCGCTTCGTGCGCTTTGAGGCTCAGGGCAAGCTGCATCAGTATGTGCACGGCGGCTCCAAGATCGCCGCTCTGGTCGACGTGGTTGGCGGTGACGACGAGCTCGCCCACGATGTCGCCATGCACATTGCCGCTTCCAAGCCCAAGGCCCTCGACCAGGACGGCGTTGATCCCGCCCTCATCGAGACCGAGCGCCGCGTTGCCATCGAGAAGGCCAGGGAAGCCGGCAAGCCCGAGGCTCTGCTGCCCCGCATCGCCGAAGGCACCGTGCAGAAGTTCCTCAAGGAAGTCACCCTGATCAACCAGCCGTTCGTCAAGGACGACACCGTGACCGTCGGCAATCTGCTCAAGAGCAAGGGCGCCAAGGTTGCCTCCTTCGCCCTGTACGTTGTGGGCGAGGGTCTTGAGAAGCGCAACGAGGACTTCGCTGCCGAAGTTGCCGCTCAGCAGAACGCTGCCAAGAAGGCCTAAGAACAGACTGTTCTTCCGCTCGCAAACGCCTTGAAAACAGGCGTTTGTCCCAGCAGAGGCGCGCTCGGGGATTCCACCCGGGGGCGCCTTTTTGCGGTATGATCCCCGGAAAATTGCAAGCTGCAGCGCCGCTGGAACCGGCGCTGAGGCAGGGGCATGCTGTGCCTGCCCCTCTTTAGGCGCGCATGAAAACGGCTCGGCCGCTCTGCAGCAAGATGGATCTACAGCCTTTAGGAGATTTGAAATGGCTCATCCCAAGCTCAAGTACAAGCGAGTTCTTCTCAAGCTGTCCGGTGAAGCCCTGATGGGGGATGATGCTTTCGGCATCAACAAGGACACGATCACCTCGATGGTCGAAGACATTAAGGAGGTTCTCGCGCTTGGCGTTGAGCTTGGCATTGTGGTCGGTGGCGGAAACATCTTCCGTGGCGTCGCGCTTGGAGCCACTGGCATGGACCGCGCAACGGGCGATTACATGGGCATGCTCGCCACGGTGATGAACGCCATGGCTCTGCAGGACGCCTTGCGCCGCGCCGGAGTCGAGGCTCGCGTGCAGAGTGCGCTCACGCTCTCCCAGGTCGCCGAGCCGTACATCCGCGGCCGAGCTCTCAAGTATCTTGAAAAGGGCCGCGTCGTGATCTTCGCCGCCGGCACCGGCAATCCGTTCTTCACGACGGATACGACTGCGGCGCTGCGCGGTGCTGAAATCGGTGCTGAGATCGTCATGAAGGCCACGAAGGTTGACGGCATTTATTCGGCCGATCCCCGCAAGGATCCCAACGCAACGCTGTATGATGACATTACCTTTGACGAGGTGATTCGGCGCGACCTGAAGGTGATGGACGCGACGGCCTTTGCGCTGTGCCGCGACCAGAAGCTGCCGATCAAGGTGTTCTCGATTCGCAAGAAGGGCTCCATGCGCCGCGTCGTGCTGGGCGAGCCTGAGGGAACGCTGGTTCACATTTAAAGTTTTGGACTTGTTTAGAAAGGAAATCTTATGAGTACTGTTGCTGAGATTCGGCAAGAGACTGAACGCAAGATGCAGCGCTCGGTTGAGACGCTGAAGTCTGATCTGGTGAAACTGCGCACTGGCCGCGCTTCGACTGGCATCCTTGAGCACATCACCGTTGATTACTACGGCTCGATGATGCCGATCACGCAGGTTGCGAACCTTGGCGTGGCTGATGCTCGCACGCTCACGGTCCAGCCCTGGGACCGCAAGATGGTCAAGGTTCTTGAAAAGGCGATTCTCACCGCCGACCTCGGACTGAATCCCGCTGTGAATGGCGACGTGATCCGCGTGCCGATTCCTCCGCTCACCGAGGAGCGCCGCAAGGAGCTCTGCAAGATCGTGCGCGGTGAGGGCGAGGAAGCCAAGGTTGCCGTCCGCAATCTTCGCCGTGATGCCAACGAGTCTGTCAAGAAGCTTGAAAAGGCCAAGGAAATCAGCGAGGATGACTCCACGGGTGCTCAGAAGGACATCCAGAAGGTCACTGACAAGTACATTGCCGAAATTGATGAACTCGTCAGCAAGAAGGAAAAGGAAGTGATGACGGTCTAGTCCGCCAGAGCTTTCTCGTGTCGGACGCGCCGCCTCCGGGCGGTGCGCTGACCAGGAAAATTCGAGCGCCCAGAGGGAGTTGATTCTCAAGACTTCGTCCGGGTGCTTTTTCGTATAGCGCTTTGGAAGCGCGCCCCGCAGATGGGGGCGCGGTGTTGTTTTATGCACTTACCCAATCACGTAGCCATCATCATGGATGGTAATGGCCGCTGGGCGAAGCAGCGGTTCCTTCCCCGAACCGAAGGACACAGGCGGGGAGTGGCCGCGCTGCGCCGCATTGTTGAGGCGGCCCGCCGTGAAGGGATCAGGCATCTGTCCGTCTTCGCCTTTTCCAGTGAGAACTGGAGCCGTCCCGGAGACGAAGTGCGCACGTTGATGAAGTTCTTTGTCAAGGCGCTCTCGCAGGAAGCCGAGCCGCTCATGAAGAACGGCATCCGGCTGCATATCGTGGGAGACGTGTCAGCCTTTGACGAACCCCTGAGGGAGGCGATCGCCAGGGCCGAAGAGGTGACGGCGCCTGCCACCGAAATGACGCTCAACGTCCTCATGAATTACGGGGGCCGATGGGACATCGCCCAGGCGGCGGCTGCCGCAGCTCAAGCCGGCGAAGACATCACCGAGGAGTCGATCGGCCGGCATCTTGCGCTCAGCTGGGCCGGTCCGGTCGATCTCATGATCCGCACGGGTGGGGAAAAGCGCATTTCCAATTTCATTCTCTGGCAGGCCGCGTACGCCGAGCTTTGGTTCTCGGACGTGTACTGGCCCCAGTTTGAGGCCGAGCACTTGCACGAGGCGATCGAGTGGTATTCGACCCGGCAGAGGCGCTTTGGCAAGACCGGCGAACAGATTGAGCAGGAGGAACAGGATGCTTAAGACCCGGGTGATGACGGCGACGGTACTGCTCGCAGTGCTTCTTTTAAGTCTGGCTGTTTCCGAGAACCTGCTGCTTGCCGTACTGGCGGTGGGTTTTGGCGCGGTGGTCTGGGAGTGGCTGAGGATCGCACGGGTGGAAATGACGTTCGTGTGGCTGATCGCCGGAATCGAAACCGCGGTGATGTGCGCGGCCGCCCTCCTGGGTGTGCGCCCCGCTGGCGAGCTCTTCATTGGCTTTGAGCTTGCGGTGACCTGCGTGTGGCTTGCGATTCTCGCGGTTGTCTATGCGGCCAAGGACCGGGGGTTTGGCCTGAAGCGCAGCTACAGCATCCTGATGGCTCTCACGTTTCCGGCGGCTGCCTGGACGGCGCTGCTCTGGTTCACGCGTCAGGGCGGTTGGGGACTGATGCTCTCGGTGTTCATGATCGTCTGGCTTGCTGATGTCTGCGCCTACTTCAGCGGACTGATGTTCGGGCGGCACAAGATGGCCGTTGCGCTTTCGCCCAAGAAAACCTGGGAAGGGGCGGCCGGTGCCGTCGTAAGCGTCTTTTTCGTGACTGCTGCCGCATATGTGATCCTTCCCGCCAAGTATGTGTTCACGAGCCGGCTCATTGAAGCGCATGGCTTTGCCACGGCCTTCATGATGATCTTTCTGCTTGTGGCGCTGTCCATTGCGGGTGACTTGTTCGAATCGGCTCTGAAAAGGCAGGCCGCAATCAAGGATTCAAGCAACCTGCTCCCTGGACATGGGGGATTTTTTGATCGGCTTGATGCGGCGCTTGCGGTATTTCCCGCTGCAGCGTCCGCTTTGCTTGTTCTGTAGGAAAAACACTAAATGCAAATTAAAAGTTTTGTTGCCGGCGCTGCGCTGGCTGCTCTGGTCTGTTCGTCTGCTTTTGCCGCGACTCTGCGCGTGGGGTGCGAACCCACGTTTGCTCCCTTTGAGTTCAAGGATTCCAAGACGGGTGCCTATGAAGGGTTCGACATGGATCTCATCCGCGAGATGGGCCGGCGTGCCGGGCACAAGGTCGAGATCGTCTCCATGGGGTTTGATGCGCTGATTCCGGCGCTATCCGCCAAGTCGCTCGATGTCGTCGCCTCCGGTGTGACGATCACCGAGGAGCGCGCCCAGAAGGTTGCCTTCACGGCTCCGTACTATGTGGCGGGTCAGGGACTGCTGGTGCGCACGGCCGACAAGGATAAGTACACCGATCTCAATTCCCTGAAGGACAAGACGATTGCTGTGCAGATCGGCACGACGGGTGCCGAGATGGCCGCCAAGGTTCCCCGCGCCAAGGTGAAGGCCTTCAACGCAACGAGCGAGGCGTTCATGGATTTGCGCATGAAGGGATCGGAAGCGGTGCTGCTCGACAAGCCCGTGATCGGCTACTTCATGGTCGTGAAACCTTCGGCCGCAAAGGGGCTGACGCTGCAGCCCGTCGTTTTCGAGGCCGAGAGCTTCGGTTTTGCCGTGCGCAAGGGCGAAGACAAGCTTCTGGACGAGCTCAACTCGGCCCTCAAGGCCATGCGCGAGGACGGCACCTACGGCAAAATCTATAGCAAGTGGTTCGCGCAGTAGTCGCCTGAGGCATGGCGGCAGAGCCTTCGGGGCGCGCTCCGGCTGGAGCCGCCCCGGGGTTGGGCGAGAGAAGGGGAAACGAGGGCAGAGAACCTCCTCTTCCTCACGTATAATCGCCCATTGAATAGGTTCCAGCTCTCATGCACAGGTGATTTGCGAAGGAAGTGCGTTGATCGGCTCTTCCGACATCTCTCTGTGCGTGTCGTTTTTTGAGAAAAAACAATGACTAAATTCGTATTCGTGACCGGCGGCGTTGTCTCCAGTTTGGGTAAAGGCATCGCCGCCGCTTCTTTGGCGGCAATCCTTGAGTCCCGCGGCCTCAAGGTCACCATGATCAAGCTTGATCCGTACATCAACGTTGACCCGGGTACGATGAGTCCCTTCCAGCACGGCGAAGTGTTTGTGACCGAGGACGGCGCTGAGACCGACCTCGATCTCGGTCACTACGAGCGGTTCATCAGCTCGAAGATGCACCGGTTCAACAACTTCACGACCGGACAGATCTACAAGTGCGTGCTTGAGAAAGAGCGCCACGGCGAATACCTCGGCAAGACCGTGCAGGTGATTCCCCATGTCACCAATGAAATCCAGGAGTGGGTTCTGCGCGGCGCCAAGCAGGCCTGTGACGGACAGTGCGACGTGGCCGTGTGCGAGCTCGGCGGCACGGTGGGCGACATCGAGTCGCTGCCCTTCGTTGAGGCTGTGCGTCAGCTCAGCTTCCGCGTGGGCCGCGACAATGCGTGCTTCATTCACCTCACGCTCTGCCCGTGGGTGGCGGCCGCCGGCGAACTGAAGACCAAGCCGACGCAGCACTCCGTGCAAAAGCTTCGCGAGGAGGGCGTGTATCCGGACGTGCTCCTGTGCCGCGCCGACCGTGAGATTCCCGAGAATGAGCGTGCGAAGATTGCGCTGTTCTGCAATGTGCCGATGGACAATGTCATCAGCGTTGTGGATGCCAAGACGATCTACGAAGTGCCGCTGATGCTGCACGCCCAGCACCTTGACGAGATCGTGTGCGATCGCCTGAAGATCGACGCCAAGCCTGCCGATCTCACGGTCTGGGAGAAGATTGTCGATCGCGTGCGCAATCCCAAGCACCAGGTCACGATCGGCATGGTCGGAAAGTACGTGGACTACGCCGACAGCTACAAGAGCCTCAATGAGGCGCTCACCCATGCGGGCATCCGCACGCAGACCCGCGTAAAGATCCGCTTCGTCGAGGCTGAGGACATTGAAAAGAATGGCACGGACTGCCTCAAGGATCTTGATGCGATCCTGGTGCCGGGCGGCTTTGGCAAGCGCGGCACCGAGGGCATGATCAAGGCCATCGAATACGCCCGCGTGAACAAGGTTCCGTACCTGGGCATCTGCCTGGGCATGCAGACCGCTGTGATCGAGTTCGCCCGCCATGTCTGCGGACTGGGCGGCGCCAACTCCACGGAATTCGACTTGGATACGCCGCATCCGGTCGTTGCGCTCATCACGCAGTGGCAGGATCACTCCGGCCGTGTCGAGCGCCGCGACGCTTCGAGCGACATGGGCGGCACGCTGCGCCTTGGCAGACAGGAAGTGCCCGTGAAGGAAGGCACGCTTGCCTACAAGATCTACGGACCGGTCGTTGCCGAGCGTCATCGCCACCGCTACGAGGTGAACAACGCCTATGTGCCGCAGTTCGAATCCAAGGGCATGGTGGTTTCCGCCCGCACTCCGAGCGAGAACCTGCCCGAGATGATGGAGCTGCCCGATCACCCGTTCTTCTTCGGCGTTCAGTTCCACCCCGAGTTCACGTCCAATCCCCGCACCGGTCACCCGCTTTTTGAAGCCTTTGTGACGGCGGCTCTGGCGCACAAGGGCGAAACCCCGAATTAATCTGATACCGAGGGGCGAAACATGAAGCTTTGCGGATTTGAAGTTGGCGGCGGCGCTCCGTTCTTCCTCATAGCCGGACCCTGCGTGATCGAGAGCCAGCAGATGGTGATCGACATTGCCGGATTCTTGAAGGAGACGACGGCGAAGCTTGGCATCAACTACATTTTCAAGGCGAGCTTTGACAAGGCGAACCGCACCTCCGGAAAGTCCTTCCGGGGTCCGGGCATGGAGCAGGGTCTCAGGATGCTCGATGAGGTTCGCCGTCAGGTTGGCGTTCCTGTCCTCACGGATGTTCACACGGAGGCTGAGGTGAAGGACGTGGCGAGCGTCGTTGACGTCCTGCAGACGCCGGCGTTCCTGTGCCGCCAGACCGACTTCATCCGCGCCTGCGCCATGAGCGGCAAGCCCGTGAACATCAAGAAGGGGCAGTTCCTTGCTCCCGGCGACATGGTCAACGTGGTTGCCAAGGCCCGCGAGGCGGCCCGCGAAGCCGGTCTCAATGAGGACAATTTCATGGTCTGCGAGCGGGGAGCCAGCTTCGGCTACGGCAATCTCGTAAGCGACATGAGAAGTCTGGCGATCATGCGCAGCACGAACGCTCCCGTGGTGTTCGATGCGACGCATTCGGTGCAGCTGCCGGGTGGACAGGGAACTTCAAGCGGCGGCGACCGGCGGTTTGTGCCGGTGCTCTCCCGTGCTGCGGTTGCCGTGGGCATCGACGGAATCTTCATGGAAACCCATCCCGAGCCCGAGAAGGCGCTCTCGGACGGACCCAATTCGGTGTGTCTTGCGCGCATTCCCGAGCTCCTTGAGAACCTCAAGGCGATTGATGTGCTCGTGAAGAGCGCTCCTTACCTTGAGACAACCTTTTAATTTTTTCTGAGCGGTCGGCGCGAGAGCGCCGGCCTTGTATTTTCAATCTACTTGCTATCAGGCGGTACACACATGAGTGCAATCATCGACATCATCGGTCGGGAAGTTCTCGACAGTCGCGGCAATCCCACGGTTGAGGCTGAGGTTTTTCTTGAGAGCGGCGTCTCTGCCCGTGCGGCCGTGCCCTCCGGCGCCTCCACCGGCATCCGTGAGGCGATCGAGCTGCGTGACAAGGATCCGAAGCGCTACTGCGGCAAGGGTGTTCTCACCGCTGTGGAGCATGTGAACGGCGAGATCGCCGAGGCTCTGCTCGGGGCCGAAGCCTCCGATCAGATCTACATCGATCAGACGATGATCGACCTTGACGGCACGGAGAACAAGTCCCGTCTCGGCGCGAACGCCATGCTCGCCGTCTCGATGGCTGTTGCCAAGGCCGCCGCTGACGAAGCCGGTCTGTCGCTCTACCGCTATTTCGGCGGCATGGGCGCCTGCGAGATGCCCGTTCCCATGATGAACGTCATCAATGGCGGCGCGCACGCCAACAACAACCTTGACCTGCAGGAGTTCATGATCATCCCCGTGGGTGCTCCGAGCTTCCGCGAGGCGCTTCGCTATGGCGCCGAGACCTTCCATTCCCTCAAGAAGATCATCAACAGCCGCGGCATGAGCACGGCCGTGGGCGACGAGGGCGGCTTTGCCCCCAAGGTCGACAGCCGGAAGAGGCCGTCGAGCTGATTCTTGAGGCCATCAAGGCTGCCGGCTACGAGCCGGGCAAGGACATCTGCATCGGCCTGGACTGCGCCTCGAGCGAGTTCTACGAGGACGGCAAGTATGTCATGAAGAAGAGTTCGGGCAAGGTGCTCACCGCACAAGAGTGGGCCGGCGTGCTTGAAGACTGGGTCAACAAGTACCCGATCATTTCGATCGAGGACGGCATGGCCGAGGGCGACTGGGAGGGCTGGAAGATGCTCACCGACAAGCTTGGCGACCGCGTGCAGCTCGTCGGCGACGACCTCTTCGTCACGAACCCGAAGATCCTCGCTGAAGGCATCGAGAAGGGCGTTGCCAACTCGATCCTCATCAAGGTCAACCAGATCGGCACCCTCACTGAGACGTTCAAGGCCGTTGAGATGGCCAAGAAGGCCCGCTACACGGCCGTCGTTTCCCATCGCTCCGGCGAGACCGAGGATTCGACGATCGCCGACATTGCCGTCGGCCTGAACGCCGGCCAGATCAAGACCGGCTCCATGAGCCGCTCCGATCGCATGGCCAAGTACAACCAGCTGCTGCGCATTGAAGAGCACCTTGGCCCGGCCGCCGTGTATCCGGGCCGCAAGGCGTTCTACTGCATCAAGTAAGGCGGCTGACGAAGCGGCTTGACGGGACATGCTCAAATACTGCATTTACATCGGGCTCATTGCGGGCGCAATCGCGATGCAGTGGTCCCTGTGGTTCGGCAAGGGCGGGTTCGCCCGCCTTGACGAACTGCAGACGGAGTTGGTGACGATCCGGGCAGCCAATGAAGCGCTGCGTCGAGAAAACGAAGCGCTTGCCGCCGAGATTGAGTCACTGGAGAGCGGCGGTGTCGCGGTCGAGGAGCGGGCGAGACTTCGCCTCGGGATGATCCGGGAGAACGAAGTGCTCATCAGGCTGGTCCCTGAGGGGGAGTTGCCTGCAAACCGCGAGGAGACCGTGACAACCAGCTCAGGGCAGCATGTCTTTCAGCCAAAGCGTGCCGATCTGTATGGTGGTGGAAAGTCTGTGAAGGGTGGTGCCGCCAAAAAGAAGCAATAGCACTACAATCCAGCCCTATCCGAACGATTTTTGGTTCCGACTTTTTAGGAAAGGTATACCTAAATGGCTCAACAAGTGATCCAGCAGCTGACGATCCATCTGAAGGGTGGACAGACGGTCAATGTTCAGTTCAACGCCGAAAAGGCTGAAGTCCTCAATCCGCAGATTGACACCTTCCTGCAGTACATTGGCGACAAGGACAAGCAGGGCAACAACTTCCTGTTCCAGGGTGCCCGCGTGGTGCTTGTGCGCCTGTCTGAGGTGGCTGCCGCCGAGGTTGTCAGCATGATTCGCAAGGATGCCGAGGAGGCTCCTGCCGCTGCGTAATCTGCTTTGGTTCTTGACCAAGTGCGCCGGGCCGCCCCAGTCGGGCGGCCTTTGCGCATCTGCGGACGGAAAGAATTAGGACATGCTTGAGACGTATCTGCAAGATCCAGCCGTCGTCCTTGCCGCTGCGGCGGTTGTGGGACTGATTCTGCTGATTCTCATTGTGCTCGTGATTTCGTTGCGCGGCGAGGCGGTCAGAGCCCGTGAAGAGACGGCGGCGCTTGAGGCGAGGCTCTCGGCCAGCCTGGATCGCGTTCGCGAGTCGGGCAATGAGGCCCTGCATGCCGAGCTGGGGCGGTTTCGCGACAGCCAGGGCAACAGCTTTGCGGCGCTGATCGACATCGTAAGCCGGAGCTCTGACAGCCAGATGCAGCGCTCTGATGCGCTGGGGCAGACGCTCTCTGAGCGGCTTCTTGCCCAGGACCGGGCTCAGGAGGCAAGGCTTGGAGCGTTTGCCGAGACGGTGCGCACCAGTCTGGAGGGCGTGCGCGCAACTCTTGCCTCCGATCTGGATCGCATGCGCTCGGGCAATGAGAGGACGCTTTCCGAGATCAGGGACACGGTTGAGCAGCGGCTTCAGCAGACGATTGCCGAGCGGCTTCAGACCAGCTTCAAGAGCGTGCAGGAGCAGCTCACGGCAGTCGACCGGGGGCTTGGCGAGATGCGCCGCATTGCGCAGGACGTTGACGGACTTCGCCGCGTGCTCTCGAATGTCAAGGCCCGGGGCACGTTTGGCGAAGTGCAGCTGGCAAACATCCTGAACGAAATCCTGCTGCCCGAGCAGTTTGAATGCAACGTGCCGACGCGGCCGGGGTCAGCAGAGCGCGTGGAGTTCGCCGTCGTGCTTCCCGGCCAGAAGGATCAGCGCGTGATGCTCCCGATCGACGCGAAGTTCCCGCTTGAAGACTATGCAAGGCTGTGCGATGCACGGGAGCGCGCCGACAAGGCGCTCGAATCGGAGTCGGTGAAGAAGCTTCAGCAGAGAATTGAGCTGGAGGCCGAGAAGATCTGCGGCAAGTACATCGAGGTTCCCTACACGACGAACTTTGCCGTGATGTACCTGCCGGTCGAAAGCCTCTGGGCCGAGGTTCTGCGCGTTCCGGGACTGCTTGAGTCGGTGCAGAGAAAATACCGGGTGACGATCGCCGGCCCAACCGTGCTGGCCGCGCTCCTGAACAGCCTGCAGATGGGATTCCGCACGCTTGCAATCGAGCAGAGAAGCGCCGAGGTCTGGCATCTGCTCAGCGTGGTGAAGATGGAGTTCGAGCGCTTTGCCGCTGCCGTGGATACGGCTGAAAAGCGCATGCAGAGCGTGCAGAGTGCTCTCGGTCAGGTGAAGACCCGCACGAACGTGATGCAGAGAAAGCTCTCCGATGTCGCTCAAGGGGCGGGTATCGCCGAGAGGCAGGCTCAGCTCGAAGAGTCCTGACGGAACCGAACTGTTTATGCACAAAAACAAGGCGGCAGGCTCCTTGCAGAACCTCCCGCCTTGCGTCTAGGGGAATGCTTTTTTGCGCGATGGGCTAGAGACCGATGCTGGTCATGACCCGTTCCTCGCGAAGCGCCTTGGCAACGGCCGCTTCGCCGCAGTGGCTGACGAGCTGGGCGGTGAGGGCCTGCTCCTGGGAGCGGAGACGCTCAAGGGCTTCCTCGGCGGCCTTGCGCTGCAGGGCGAGCGTCTCAAGGCGGGGGGCGTACACGTCAAGCATCATCTGCTGAAAGTTCTGGGTCATTTTGCTGTCTCCTGAAAGTTTGGTTTTGGAAATCGGGCCGAGCGTGTTTGGCTCGTTGCGAGTCGGCATTTTGGAGATGTTTTCTTTTGATGCAAAATTACTGGCGATATAATCAAAAAAGTTTTGCATAAATTGCAAATGTATGGAGTGAAGAATGTCTGCCCCAGGACTTGAGCTGCTGTATTCTCAGCGCATGCTGGCCCTAGCTGCCTTTGTGCACGAAGGCACGATCCAGAAGGCGGCCAGGAGCCTTCAGCTCTCGGTTTCCGCGGTGTCCCGGCATCTGAGCCACCTGGAAGAGGCGATTGGGGTGGACCTCCTGGATCGCTCGGGATATCCCTGCAGGCCGACCCAGGTGGCTAGCGAGCTTGTTCGGCTCGCCGAGTCCCAGCAGCAGCCGATCGAGGAGCTGCTCGTGCGCATCCGCAGCCATGGAGACGTCTTTCCGGTGCTGCGGGTCGGCGTCCTGCAGACGCTTTCGCTCAATCTCGGAACGGAATTCCTCACCCGGATGAAGCGGCACGCCGGCCGTGTGTTCTGCCTTACGGGCTCTTCGGCGAATCTGTTTCCGAGGCTTCTTGCCGGGGACATTGACCTCACGATGGCATCCAGACCCTACGACGACGCCCAGGGCTTCAGGCGGCAGCTTCTTTTTGAGGAGCCGATGGTGCTGCTGCTTCCAAAGGCCCTGGCGGCAAGCCGAAGCCACTGGGGCTGGCAGGAGCTGCATTTCTGCGGGCTGCCCTACATTCGCAACTATCGCCTGAGTGCCGGACTGGTGGCGGAGAATTATCTGAACGACATCGGGCAGCATTTTCCGAACACGATCGAAATGGACAATACGGCGCTCATCACCAGCCTCATCGGCAGGGGAGTCGGCTGGGGCCTTGCCAGGCCGACGGCGCTGCTTGCCTATACGCGGCTTCTGGCCGACGTCACCATCCTGCCGGTGCCCGATCCCATGCAGATCAAGTGCTGGCTGATCAGCAGCCAGAGCGTGCCTGAGAAGCTGCATCAGAAGACGGCCGAAGTGATGACGGAGATTTTCGGGGAGTTCGCACCGCTGCTGGCAAGGCAGTTCCGGGAGATGAAGGAAAAGTTTTTTCTCGGTGTGGATGATGGATCAGGACATGGAAAGCCGCTTTTCCCGTCGCAGCGTCTGGACAAATAGAAAAAATTTTCTGGCCGATTTTCAGGAAAACTATTCCCAGATGCATTATTGAGAGATAAACTAAGTACGATATGCAGAGTTCGTTCCGCATTTTTGCCACTGATGGATTCAGGAGCAAGGTGTGAAACAGTTTCTACCAGGTTAGAAATGAGAAAAATCATTGTTGCAGGTTCCGTTTTTGCGTTTTCAGCCGCTGTTGGCGCTGCTCAGCTGGGCACTCTTTCCGTGACATCCATGCTCAACGAGCCCATGAAGGCCACGCTTGAGGTGAAGGATGTTCCTGCAGATATTTCAAAAGTGAAGGTGGGATTGGCTTCCCTGGCCGTTTACCGCTCGCTTGGCAAGACCTATGCCGATGAGCTCAGGGATATTTCTGTTTCCGTGGTGAGCAAGTCGCCCTACAGAATCCGGCTTGTGAGCAGCCGGCCGGTGAAGACGGCGGATTTTCCGGTCATTCTGGTTCTTGACGACAACGGACGAAGGGCGGCCAAGCTCTACAATCTGCACTTTGTTGAGCGTTCTGATTCTCTGAAGGCGGCAGCGAAGGGCTCAGGCACACTCCAGACTCCTGCCAGGCTCGAGGCATCCCGCAAGGATGCAGAAGATGCCGCTCAGAACGTCAAGGCGAAGGTCGACCAGGCCCGCGACAAGGTTTCAGCAGTGCCGAGCGCCGCAACCAAGGCTGCAGCTCAGGAGCAGCTTCGGAGCGTTCCATCGGCCAAGCAGTCGGCTTCAAAGGCTGCCGCAGAGACGGCAAAGCCGGCTGCTGCCCCGAAGAAGGAAGTGAAGGCTGCAGCCCAGAAGACTCAGGCAGCGGCCAAGTCTGCTCAAAGCAAAGATTCGAGCGCCCCCGAGACTCGGGAAAAGCCTCTTGCTGATGGCGCCACCAATATTCCTGTGAATGGCAAGAGGGCGACCGTCCAGGTCACGGAGGGAACCACCCTTTGGTCTGTGCTCAAGCCGTACGTTCAACGCTATCCCGGCGCCATCATGCAGCAGCTGATCGTGCAGACGATTCGGAGCAATCCGTCCTGCTTTGAGGGCGGCAGGTCCTCCGGCGTGGTGTTTGGCTGCCGCATGGTGCTCCCCAAGCGAATCAGGGTGAGCCGCGAGGATGCCCTGTTCTATGTGAATGAACATCCGGACTGGGATGCGACAAAGCCCGTTGGAGACCAGACCGCCGAACGTGCAGCCCATGCCGATGTCAGGCAGGGCGGCGCAACGCCTTCAGACTCCTCGGCAGCCAAGCCAGCCGTCGACAAGCCGAAGGCCGTTGAAGAAAAGCCGGCGCCAGCTGCCGGCGTGAAGAAGCAGGATTCTGTTCAAGAGAAACAACCGGCTGCCTCCAATGAAGATGCTTCCAGGACAAATGACAAGACTCTCGAGGAGAAACCTCGCCAGCAGGCGGCCGACCAGCAGCCCGCCAAGGACGTCCTTCCGGTGGCAGCGGACGCTTCGGCCAAGATGGCAAAATCTGGACTGATGCTGATTCAAAAGGCGCTGGGTGTCGTAAAGTCGGAAGTCCCTCTTGGCTGGGTTCTGGGATCGCTGCTTGTGATCCTTGCCTCAATCGGTTTTGGCTACAGCATGGGCAGACGCCGCAGGAGCGAACCTGCGGCGCCCGCAGCGGGCGCTGTAGCGACCGTAGCGTTCCGGGAACCGTCTCCCACCACCCAGGAGCAGCTTGACGGAGCGTCGAGGATGCTTGAGAACAGGCTTCGGGCCGATGAAGCTGCTGCAAGAGGCTTCCCGGACGTTTCCAGGGCGGCTGCTCCTCAGACGCCCGGGCCGGAAGTCCAGGGACAGCCCGTGGATCCTGCCGTTCGGATGACGGTTCTGCCTGAAGAGCAAGCTCCAGTCCAGGCAGAGCCCCAGCCCGAGCAGAGCGGGCTCGTCCGGATCTCTCGCCCCTCGCAGCCTGCGCAAGAGGCGCCCAAGTCCCCGTTCCCGACCGTTCCGACGGGAATGGCGGCGGTGGAGCCCGAGGAGAAGCAGCTGGCCAAGCTTGAAAAGGCGCGTGCCTACATGGCTGTTGGCGCCAATGCACAGGCCCAGGAGCTGCTTGAGGATGTCGTCAAGACTTCGACAGGCAGAGTTCAGCAGATGGCCAGCGAGCTGATGGCCATGCTTGAGCAGAAGAAGTGACTGCGATGAACCGTGTTGCGCTCGGCATCGAATATGATGGCCGGGCGTACTGCGGCTGGCAGACTCAGCCCGATCAGCCGACAGTGCAGGATCGGCTTGAGCTTGCACTCAGGAAATTCGTCACGCGCGAAGTTGCCACAATCTGCGCCGGCCGCACTGACACCGGGGTTCATGCCACGGGGCAGGTCGTTCACATCGATGTCGACTGCATTCGAGCGCCCAGGTCCTGGGTTCGCGGCGTCAATGTTTTTCTGCCTGATGATATTTCCGTGCGCTGGGCGGTTCCCGTGGATGAATCGTTCCACGCCCGCTTTGCAGCTCAGTCCCGTACGTATGAATACTGGATCGTGAACGATCCTGTCCGCTCGCCGATCTACCACGGCAAGACTGGATGGGTGTGGCGCCCCTGTGACGAGGCGGCGATGCAGCGTGCGTCGCGCTGCCTGATCGGCACACACGACTTTTCGAGCTTCCGGGCATCGGAATGCCAGGCCGCGACGCCCGTGCGCACGGTGACGGACATCTCGATCAAGCGGTACGGAAAACTCATCTGCATCTCAATCACTGCGAACGCCTTTTTGCAGCACATGGTGCGCAACATCGTCGGCACGCTGATCTATGTCGGCGTCGGCAAGCAGAGTGAGCAGTGGGTGAAGGGCGTGCTTGAGGCGCGCTCTCGCGACGTGGCCGCACCCACCTTTGATCCTTCAGGACTTTATCTCACGGCCGTCCGGTATCCCGACCAGTATGGTCTGCCCGTCTGCGGCTCTTCGCCCTTCGCTCTTTGAGCCGAGCCGAAAAAGACGCTTACAAATTTTGCAATTTGCCCCTTGTTGATGCCGATGAGACAAGGGATTTTTTGATTACACTTAACCCGTGTTTTGCGAAGGAGAGGGCGGAGTTTTTCCGCTGCCGCAAAACAGAGTTTTTCCAAGGATATTTTCATATGAAACGCATCGGGCTTCTCATCCTTACCAACATCGCAGTCGTGGTCATGCTGGGCATCGTGCTCAATGTCGTGAGCATGGTGACCGGAGTCAATTTCGGACAGATGGCCGGCTCCGACCTTGATGTCACGGCGCTGCTGCTCTTCGCACTGGTGGTTGGCTTTACCGGGTCCATCATTTCGCTCCTGATGAGCAAGCAGATGGCCAAGATGAGCATGGGCGTGCAGCTCATCAACACGAACAATCCCGCTCCGGGTCTTGAGTCCTGGCTGGTTGACGTCGTGCGCGAGCTCTCCGAGAAGGCCGGCGTGAAGATGCCCGAAGTCGGAATCTACGAGGGCGAGCCCAACGCGTTTGCAACCGGTGCATCCAAGAATGCATCCCTCGTGTGCGTCTCGACCGGACTGCTCCGGATGATGAACAAGAATGAGGTCAAGGCCGTTCTGGGGCATGAGATGAGCCACGTCGCCAACGGCGACATGGTCACGCTCACCCTGATCCAGGGCGTGACGAACACGTTCGTGATCTTCGTCTCGCGCCTCGTCGGCTGGGTCGTCGACCGCCAGATCCTGCGCAATGAGAACGACGGTCCCGGCCTCGGCTACTACATCACGAGCATCGTGATGGATATCGTGTTCGGCGTCCTTGCCGGCATGGTCGTCGCCTGGTTCAGCCGCTATCGCGAGTACCGCGCCGACGAAGGTTCCGCAAGGCTGCTTGGCAATCCCCAGCACATGATCGAGGCGCTCCAGCGCCTGGGCACGATGGAGCCCGCCGAGCTGCCCGCCAGCGTCAAGGGCCTGGGCATCTCCGGCGGCATCGGCTCTCTGATGGCCTCCCATCCGCCCATCGAGGACCGCATTGCTGCGCTGCGCTCGCTCAGATAATCTGCGCACTCAAGATCTCCCCAAATCAGGCCCGTTACGGGCCTGATTTGTCAATAGCAGCTGGAAAGCGTGAATCTGCAGCACGTTAGGAAAACGATTATTCCTGCTATTTCAGCGCGTTGTCTCAGAAGGAGATGACGATCAACATCCTTTGATTTCTTTTCTCAATCTTAAGTTCTGCTTGATCTGGATCAATCCCCCCTAAGGGGCTCAGGGGGGGAAACTACGCCTGTTCCCGATTCCCGTCGGGAGAACTAGCAGTCAAGAAAGGGAGGCGTCTTGCGGGTCACCAGCCTGTTCAGGATCAGCTCCCCGACCATACATCGATTTTGCAGGAGATAAATAAATGCAAGGATGCAGCCGCCGCAGTCTCATGAAGACTTCGCTTATCGGTGCTGCCGCTGCTGGCACGACCAGCCTCGGCATGGCTCAGGCCGCTCAGGCCAAGCCCGTTTCCAGCCAGACCTATGACGTCGTGGTTCTCGGCGCAGGTCCCTCGGGCCTCGTGACTGCCATCACTGCGCACGACAAGGGCGCCAAGGTGGTTGTGCTCGAGAAGTGCGACCGTCCTGACGGCAACGCCATCTTCGCTCTGGGTTCCGTCTGCGGCTGGGGCACCCGCCACCAGAAGGAGCAGGGCATTACGGATACGGCCGATGCCTTCTACGCCATGATGATGGACATCTCCAAGCAGTTGGGCGACAAGGCTTTGAACCGCACCTACACGGACAACATTTCCGCTGGCATCGACTGGCTCGAGAGCGAGATCGGCGTCAAGTTCGGCAAGATCCGTCCGATGCCCTATCCGCGCCTTGGCCGCACCTGCCGTGTCGTCGGCGACGGCCTCACGGGCGGCGCCCGCCTGGTTCAGAAGCTGCTCGAGGCTGCCAAGAAGCGCGGCATCGAGATCAAGTTCGAGCACAAGGCGATTGAGCTGATTCACGACGAGATGTTTGCCGTGAAGGGCGTCAAGGTGCTCACTCCCGAAGGCCAGAAGGTTTTCATGAGCCGTGGCGGCGTATGCTTCTGCACGGGCGGCTTCTCTGCCAACCCCGAACTCGTTGACCGCTACATCGGCGGCTACGCCACCCGCATGGTTCTGCGCGGCTCCCGCAGCACGACCGGCGCCAACATCACCCTGATGAAGCCGCTCTTCGTGAAGTTCGTGAACATGGACCAGTTCCATGCAGGCCCGATTGTCGGCGAGACCCATGTGAACCCGGCTGACGTTCTGAACTCCGGCTACGGCATCCAGGTGAACACCTCCGGCGCCCGCTATATGGACGAGAACAACACCTACGTCATCAAGGCCCGCACGACCGCCCTTCAGACGATCGACAACAAGGCCTGGGTGATCGTTGACTCCGACTGCTCCGTGCTCGACCGCGTGATTCCGAAGTACGAGCGCCTGAACAGCCCGTACGGCAAGGCCGACACGATTGAAGAGCTCTGCAAGCAGGTCAAGCTCCCCGCCGAGAAGATCAAGAAGCTTGTTGACCAGTACAACAAGGCTCTCTCCGAGAACAAGCTCGACGAGATGGTTCCTCCCTGCACGTACAAGAAGCCCCATCCGATCGCCAAGGCTCCGTTCTATGCCATCCCGCTCCAGGGCGGCATGACGGCCACGTTCGGCGGCCCGCTCATCAACACCAAGGCTGAAGTTCAGAACCTGGATGGCAAGAGCGTTCCGGGCCTGTACGCAGCTGGCAACTCCGCTGGCGGCATCTTCTTCTTCAACTATGCCGGCGGTGCACAGCTTGGTGCCGCTACCGTGTTCGGCCGCATTGCCGGTGAACAGATGGCAGCCCGCGCAAAGGCTGTTGCGGCCAAGAAGTCCCAGAAGAAATAAGGAGATCAGACATGAGAAAGACTTTGATTGCGTCGATGGCCCTTGCTCTGGGCATGGCCTTCGCTTCGAGCGCAGCGCTTGCCGCTGACAAGACCCTCGCCGAGCGTCACGGCGGCATGTTCCCGAAGTCCCAGAACGGCTATGTGACCAAGTACCAGTGCCAGAAGTGCCATGGCGACTACGGCAAGCTTGCCGAAAAGACCAAGATGCTTGATCCGAACCCCCACTTCTCCCACCTGGGCGAAGTGAACTGCGAGGACTGCCACAAGGCCGACAAGGCAAAGCCCGAGCTGATGTGCAACACCTGCCACCAGTTCACGGTTCGCCAGAAGGCTGCCAAGTAAGAATCAGGCGTTTCGCTTGATTTAGGGAAGGGCCCGTGCATTTGCGTGTGCGGGCCTTTTCGCGTCTTCTGATTGCGGGACGGGGAGGGCGGACGAGTGGGTGAGACGCTTGCCCGGATAACGCTAACGCCCGTGTGTGCTTCAGGCATTTCCTCCAGGCGCGAAATCAGCAAGTCAGCCGGAAATGATCCGCAATTCCCCGGACTCGTCTTCGGCGAAGGTTCGGCCGCGGAGATTCTCAAAGAGGCGCCGCGCACGCTCCTCGGTGACATGAAGCTCGGCGCGGATCCTTCGGATCGACGCCTGCCGATCGATCACGAGACATCCGGCGGCCTGCTGGGTGAGCGGATCGCTCGAAGCCTCAGGCAGCGCCTCGGCTTCCTTGAAGGTGCGCTGGACGGCTGAGCCGATGCTCTGCACGAAGCTCTCCGTCGTGTTGGTGCCGGGCAGGGGAAGAGCAAGGACGCACGCCTTTTGCCAGCGCTGCGCATAGGCGGCAAGCCGCAGCGGACTGATGCGCCGGCCGGGCTCAAGCGGCGAGCCGAGCGCGTCAGCCAGGAGCAGCCGCCCTTCATCGGTGTTGGCGGCCTGCCAGAGATAGCAGGAGAGGAAAATGACGAGCCGGGGTTCCCTGTCATGGATGACGGCGGCAAGCTCTGAGCACTTGGCCGCATACTTTTGCACGAGCTGCGGGCCGCGGGCTCCTGTGACGGGGACTGAGGGCCATTCGCAGCAATAGAACGAGCGCTCGAAATCTCCCGCCGTCATGCGTGTCGTAGCAAGCGGAATGCCCCAGACGGGAAACCACGAGACGAACTGCGCGAGGGTTTTGCCGCGATCCACGGCGCTGTCGGAAAAAAAGCTTCTGTCCGAGGGGGGCGTGCCAGGCTCCGGACCATAGCCCGGAGGCAGGACAACAAGAACCCCGCCCTTCAGGTTGTTCGGCGTATCGAGCGGAGCCGGGACAGGGAGGGCGAGGTCGGTGCGCATGGCTTTAGGCGGCGGGCAGACGGCTCAGCTGGTCGCGGACCTTTTCGAGAAGAGCCGTGAACTCGGTCTGGCGCTTTCTTTCCTGCTCGACCACGGCGGCCGGAGCGCGCTCGACGAAGGACTTGTTCGAGAGCTTGCCTGCGCACTTGGCGAGTTCGCCTTCCAGACGGGCGGCTTCCTTTCCGAGGCGTTCGCGCTCAGCGGCGATGTCGATCTCCACCTTGAGCATCAGGCGGAAGTCGCCGACGATGGCAACAGGAGCGATCGCAGCTGCGCCTTCGTGCGGCAGCTCGGCGGCATGCTCGACGCGCTCAAGCCTGGCAAGGAACCGCAGATACTCGGCAACAGCCTGCACCGTGGCGGCGTCGCCCTCGATGAGAAGCGGCACGCGCGTGGAGGGCGACAGCTGCATCTCGCCGCGCAGGTTGCGCACGGCATCGATCATCTGCTTGGTGAGGGCCATTTTGGCGTCGGCCTCTGCGTCTTCGGCGGCGGTGTCGTGCACGGGGTAGGGGGCGACCATGACGCTCGCCTCTTCATCCTCGGCGCGGGTGCCGGCGACGACGCTCACTCTCTGCCAGAGCTCTTCGGTGATGAACGGAATCACCGGGTGGGCAAGGCGAAGAACGCCTTCAAGAACCGTCGCGAGCGTATGGCGTGTGCCGCGTGCGGCGGCTTCATCGCCCGCGTTGAGCTGAACCTTGGAGAGCTCCAGGTACCAGTCGCAGAACTCATTCCACACGAAGCTGTAGATCGCATTGGCGACGTTGTCGAGGCGGTACTCCTTGAAGCCTTCCTCGACGGCCTTCACCGTGCGGTTGAATTCACCGATGATCCATTTGTCGACGAAGGAGAGCGTCATCGGCTTGCCGGCATCGGCGCCGACGCCGCAGTCCTTGCCGTCCAGGTTCATCAGCGTGAAGCGGGTGGCGTTCCAGAGCTTGTTGCAGAAATTCCGGTAGCCCTCGCAGCGCTTCATGTCGAAGTTCACGTTGCGGCCGAGCGTGGCATAGGCGGCCATCGTGAAGCGCAACGCATCGGCGCCGTGGGCGGGGATGCCGTCCGGATATGCCTTGCGAAGCTTCTTGGCGACCTGGGGAGCCTTCTCAGGCTGACGCAGGCCGCGGGTGTTCTTCTCGATGAGGTGCTCAAGATCGATGCCCGAAATGATGTCCAGGGGATCGAGCGTGTTGCCCTCGCTCTTGCTCATCTTCTTGCCTTCGGCATCGCGAACCAGGCCGTGGATGTACACGTTCTTGAACGGCACGCGGCCCGTGAAGTGCTTGGTCATCATGACCATGCGGGCGACCCAGAAGAAGATGATGTCGTAGCCGGTGACGAGCACGGTGCTCGGCAGATACAGGTCGTAGGCGATCTTGTCGGCGCCTTCGGGCTTGGGCCAGCCGATCGTGGAGAAGGGAACCATGGCGCTGCTGAACCAGGTGTCAAGGACGTCCTCGTCGCGGGTAAGCTTGACGCCCTCACCAGCCTGGGCCTGCGCCTCGGCTTCGTCATGGGCGACATACACGTTGCCCTGCTCGTCGTACCAGGCGGGAATCTGGTGGCCCCACCAGAGCTGGCGGCTGATGCACCAGTCCTGAATGTTTTCGAGCCACTGGCGGTACACGCCCTGCCATTCCTTCGGGAAGATGTTCACCTCCCCGCTCATGACGGCCTCGAGGCCAACCTCGGCGATGGAGCGTCCCGGATAGAGGCTGCCCTCAGGGGCGGGCCTGCTCATCGCCATGTACCACTGCTCGGAGAGCATCGGTTCAACAATTTCGCCGGTGCGGGTGACGCGCGGCACCATGTGCTTGATGGGCTTTGCGCCAAGCAGCAGCCCGGCGGCCTTCAGATCCTCGAGAGCGGCCTCGCGGCATTCGTAGCGGTCCATGCCGCGGTACTTCTCGGGCACGTTCTCGTTCATGCGGGCGGTCTTGGTGAGCACGTTGACCATCTTGAGGTTGTGGCGCTTGCCCACCTCGAAGTCGTTGAAGTCGTGCGCCGGAGTGATCTTCACGCAGCCGGAGCCGAACTCGCGGTCGACGTACTCGTCGGCGATGACGGGAATTTCAAGATCGGTGAGGGGGAGCTTCAGCATCTTGCCCACGAGGTGCTTGTAGCGCTCGTCCTCGGGGTGCACGGCGACGGCCTGGTCGCCAAAGAGCGTTTCCGGACGGGTGGTTTCGACCACGACGCCCTCGGAGCCGTCGGCGGCGGGGTAGCGGATCTGCCACAGGTGTCCGTCGGCCTCTTCGCTTTCAACTTCAAGGTCCGAGACGGCGCTCTGAAGCTTCGGATCCCAGTTCACAAGGCGCTTGCCGCGGTAGATGAGGCCTTCCTTGTACAGCTGGACGAACGTCTCCTTCACGACATGCGAGAGCTTGTCGTTCATTGTGAAGTACAGGCGATCCCAGTCCAGGCTGTCACCCAGGCGCCGCATCTGGTTGAGAATCGTGCCGCCGGAGAACTTCTGCCAGTCCCAGATCCGCTGGATGAAGGCTTCGCGGCCGATTTCGCGGCGGTCCGTGCCTTCGCTCTGCAGCTGACGTTCGACGACAATCTGCGTGGCGATGCCTGCGTGGTCCGTGCCGGGCAGCCAGAGCGTGTTGAAGCCCTTCATGCGGTAGTAGCGGGTGAGCGAGTCCATCACCGTCTGGTTGAAGGCGTGGCCCATGTGCAGGATGCCCGTGATGTTGGGCGGAGGCAGCTGAATCGAGAAGCTCGGGGCGTCAGGGTTGGCGCCGGCGGCGAAGTAGCCGCGCTCTTCCCAGATCGGATACCAGCGGGCCTCAATCTGGGCCGGCTCAAAGCTCTTGGCGAGTTCGTTTTGCATGATCAAAAAAGTGCTTTCAGAAAAACAAATTGGTTACGGCAAAAGCCCGCTTCCGTTTTAGCCGAAAGCGAGCGAGTGGTGCGCATTTTCGCACGATTCAGAAGGCTTTGAAAAGGGCGAAGCTATTCATTGGCGCGGGTTGCCGCAACCCAGAGCGACATGGCGGTAAGAATCACGCCGACCAGGAACAGGGCAAGGCCCGTTGCAATCCAGAAGCCCTCGGCGCCGTAGGGACCTCCGAGCGCCTGGCCGAAGAGCCCCAGATAGATGCCGCCGCCCATGCCGACGCCCCAGAGAATCACGGCGTAGACGAGCATCGGCAGGAATGTGACGCGATAGCCGCGCATCGTGAAGTTGGCGATGGTCTGCAGCGCGTCAAACACGTGATAGATGCACCCATAGATGATCAGTCCCATGCCGAGCGCCGCGACGGCTGCATCCTTGGTATAGAGGCCGATGATCGGTCCCTTCAGGACAAAGACGATAACCACGACGCTCACGGCGAGCACCGTTGCAACACCAAAGGTCCGGTGGGTGATCTCGCGTGCGGCGGCGGCTGATCCGGCTCCGAGGCACTGGGCCACCAGGACGCTGGCCGCAATGCCGAGCGAGAGCGGAAGCATGTAGAAGGTGGCCATGATGTTGGAGACGATCTGATGGGCCGACACCTGGATGGGGCCCACCCGCGAGATGAAGACTGCCATGAGCGAGAACGAGCTTACCTCGAAGAATGTGGACATGCCGATCGGCACTCCAAGGCGCAGATGCTCGAGGATGGTCTTCTTGTCAGGGGCGAAGAAGCGGCCCGGGCGCATCTTGTCGTAATAGCGGTCAAGCCTGAAGATGAGGAAATAGAGAACCGCGGCAACAGTGTTGAGAAGGCCTGTCGCAACGCCTGCTCCTGCGCCGCCCATCTCGGGCATGCCGAGCAGCCCGTACATGAACACGGCGTTCACGGGGGCCTTCAGGGCCAGCATGGCGAGCGACACCCACATCGTGATCTTGGGGCGGCTCACGGCGGCATTGAGCGAAATGAAGACTCGGCTTGCAAGGGCGCCGGGCAGTCCCAGGGCGCTGAAGATGAGAAAGACTTCGGTGAGCTCCTTCACCTTGCCTGTTGCACCGCCCAGTCCCGTCCAGAACCAGGTGTTCAGCATGATGAACATGCCGATGAGGGTGAGGAATGCGGCGATCCAGCCGCTCTGAACGGCTTCAAATCCGATCCGGCTGTAGTTGCGGGCGCCGTAGTGGTGCCCTGCGATCGGAGAGAGCGCCTGCAGGATGCCCATGAGCCCGATGAAGATCGTGGCGCAGGAGGCGCCGCCCAGGGCCACTGCCGCCAGATGCTCGACGCCGAGCCGTCCGGCCATGATCGTGTCGACTGTGACCGAGCCCATGACGGCCAGGTTGGCGATGAAGATCGGGCCGGCAAGAAGGGAGAGGCCCTTGAGGCCAATGTCGGGAATCGGGGGGCGCTGGACGGCGCGCACGGAGTTTTCAGAGGACACGCCTGCCCCAGCGGTCTGGCTAGACAAGATCCTTGATGCTTGTCGCGGCCTTCTTCACCGGGATTGTCTTGTGAGGTTGGGCGAAGGCCTGCCCGCTCACGATGTTGCGCAGTCCCTCGAAGTCCATGATCTGCACATGCTTCTGGTTGGCGACAAGAAGGTTGTCGTGCGAGAAGCGGGAGAGCACGCGGCTCACGGTCTCGAGCTTCAGGCCGAGGTACGAGCCGATTTCGGCTCGGGTCATGCGCAGAACGAATTCGCTTCTGGAGTAGCCGCGCTGCTCGAAGCGCTGCGAGAGGTTGAGGATGAAGGCTGCAAGACGTTCTTCGGCATGCATGGAGCCAAGCAGGAGCATCACGCCGTTCTGGCGGACAATTTCGCGCGAGAGCAGCTTCTGGAAATGGGTGCCAAGGGCGGGAATCTGCTGCGAGGCCTCTTCAAGCCGGTCGTAGTGCAGGATGCACACCTCGGTGTCCTCAAGTGCGATGAGGTCGCTCGAGTAAACCATGCTTGCCAGGCCGTCGAGGCCTACCACGTCGCCCGACATGTGGAAGCTCGTGACCTGCTCACGGCCGTCGCTGCTCATGACGGCACTCTTCAGGAAGCCCAGGCGGATCGCATACAGAGCCTCGAACTTGTCCCCGGCGCGGTAGAGAGCCTCTCCGCGGCGCACGCGCTTTCGCGTGGAAACCAGCTCCTCGAGCCGCTCGATCTCCTTGAGGTTCAGGCCGACAGGCAGGCAAAGTTCACGCAAATTGCAGTTGGAGCAGGCAACGCGAAGGGTCGACATGTTCAGATTGGGATTGTTCAGCATGGCTCTCGCTTTCTTCTCTATGGTGAACGGCACCGGCCGCTAAGTAATAATCAAATAATTTACCTTGGCTACACTCGGAACCGGAAAAAAGGGCGTCTGCGGGGCTTTTTGAGCACAGCAGGGGACCGCTTTCTGCAGTTCGCGTTCAGTGCCGTTGCATTATACGGTGCATTGACGTAGGTCAATTGAACCGAAATTTTCCGAAGATAATAACAAAATCTTATCCTTTAGTCATATCAGTGAGGTGACTTTTTATGTCTACATCTGCTACGAGCGGCGTCGAATTGCCTGACCGCGAACTGTTCCGTAAGTTTGATGTACCGGCTCCGCGCTATACCTCGTACCCGACGGCAGACAGATTCAAGAATGATTTCAAGCCTGAAGACTATGAGCAGGCTCTGAAGGCAAGGGGCAGTTCGGCCAAGCCCGCGGGACTTTCACTGTACTGCCACATCCCGTTCTGCAGTGACGTGTGCTTTTACTGCGGCTGCAACAAGGTTGTCACCCGCGACCACGAGCGCTCCCGCGAGTACATGGACGTGATGCTGCAGGAGGCCGATCTTGTGAAGGAGCGGATCACGGGGTCGGGCGAGCTCGAGCAGCTGCACTGGGGCGGCGGCACGCCGACCTTCCTCACCAATGACGAGATCCTCTTCCTGATGGGCGAGCTTCAGGCGCGCTTTCCCTTTGCCAAGGGCAGCGAAATCTCCATTGAGGTCGATCCCAGGACGTGCCCCGAGGACAAGGTGAAGGCGCTGCAGCAGAGCGGCTTCAATCGCATGAGCATCGGCGTGCAGGACTTCAATGCCGAAGTGCAGAAGGCCGTGAACCGCATCCAGCCCATCGAGATGACTCGGAATCTGATGGCGCAGGCGAGGGATCACGGCTTTCACTCGATCAACATGGATCTGATCTATGGCCTGCCCAAGCAGACGCGCGAGTCCTTTGCCAAGACTATCGACCAGGTGATCGAGCTCTCTCCGGACAGAATCGCGCTCTATCACTACGCGCACCTGCCGAACCACTTCAAGCCGCAGAGAAGGATCGTGCCCGCGGACCTGCCGGGGACCGAGGAGAAGGTTCACATCATGTTCGATTCGATCCGGCGACTCACCGAGAACGGCTACCGCTACATCGGCATGGATCACTTTGCCAAGGCGACCGATGAGCTCTCGATCGCGCAGGTCAACGGGACGATCCAGAGAAACTTCCAGGGTTACTCGACCAGGGCCGAATGCGACATGGTGGCGCTCGGCGCGAGTTCGATCTCGTTTGTCGACGGCACCTATGCATGCAATCCGCGTGAAATCGATCCGTACTTTGAGGCGATCAGGGCGGGGCGCCTGGCCACGTGCCGCGGCTTCAAGCTTTCCGAGGAAGACAAGCTGCGCCGCGCCGTCATCATGACCGTGATGTGCCGCTTCGAAATCGTCAAGAAGGAGATCGAGCAGGAGTTCGGCATTCGCTTTGACGAGACGTTCGCCTATGAGCTGCGCAAGCTTCAGGCCTACGCCAAGCATGAGCTCGTCGAGCTCACCCCCGAACGCATCACAGTAAGCCCCAAGGGCAAGATCTTCGTGCGCGCCGTGGCGATGCAGTTCGACCGGTATCTCCGCGAATCCGACCGCGCGGGCGGCTACTCCAAGATCGCCTGATCATCATCTTCGGCGGGCTAGGAGGCCTGCCGAAGAATTCGTTCCAGACATTTGACGCCGCAGCTGTGGAATCTCAACTGCGGTGTCGCTTTGTCTGGACTGCCGGATATCCTGCCGTCCGCTGCGGTGGCAGGCGCTCCAGAAAGAGACCGAACCGCTCAACAACGCGCCCTGAACGCGGGACAGTACAAAAAAAATGACAGTACAAGGTGGCTATTTGCTCGGTGATCCAATCGCGTTTCCGTATAGCCTAAACCGCATGACGATATTGTGCTACACTCAAACTTCTGATTTGCAAGGGAAAAATTCAGTTGCCCCGGCCCATATACTTCAAACAAGATAATAACGCTTTAGTATGCCAACTCTGAAATTCCGCGGTGGAGTGATATGACCATCCGCAATGCTACATCGGGAGAAAAGACGATCAGCGCGCCTGAAAAGACCGGGAGCGGTTTGAAGGGGTTTGTCAACGGCATTTCCCTTGAGACCATGAAGGAGATCGGCAAGCATGTGCCTGGAGGCTTCTTCATCTACAAGGCGGAAGGCGCCGAGGAGCTCCTTTATGCCAACCAGGTGGTCTTTGACATTTTTGGCTGCAGCAATCTCGAGCAATTCCGTGAACTCACAGGCTTCACGTTCAAGGGGATGCTGCACCCGGAGGACTATGAAAAGAATTCAGTAGCCATCGAAAACCAGATCGCCGGCAGTGACGACAACATGGATCACGTCATCTACCGCATCATTCGCAGGGACGGCGAAGTGCGCTGGATTGACGACTATGGGCATTACGTGGAAACGGCCGACTGCGGCGGCGTGTACTACGTGTTCATCTCCGACATCACCGAGTCGCGTCTTGCCATGGAGTCGGACAAGGCGGTGCGCACGGCGGTCATCGAGGCTCTGTGCAAGGCCTATGAGGCCGTCATGCTGATCACTGACGTGGAAACAGAATCGATCGTCCTGTTCAGTCATGCTTCGGGCGGCGGAAAAGCCCATGTTCAGAGGGCTCTGGACAAGATCCGGTATACCGAAGCGACGAACCAGTACATCGACACGATGGTGGACGAGCAGGACCGGGAATGGCTGCGCAAGGAGGTGAGTCTTGCCAACGTGCTTGCGAACACGGCCAGCAAGAAGCAGTTTGCTGTCACCTACCGGCGCCTGACCGAAAAGGCGGACCGATACTATCGCGTGGAATTCATCCGGCTCAATATGCCGGACGGCAAGACCGGCATCATCTACGGCTTCAAGGATGTGGACTACGACGTTCGCAACGAACAGCTTCTGCGCGAGCAGCTGCAGGCGGCGCTTGACGAGAAGCACGAGCGGGAAAAGGCCTTTTCCAAGGCTCAGGAAGCTGCGCTCAAGGACGCACTCACCGGCGTCAAGAACAAGCGATGCTTTGCCCGGCAGCAGGAGCAGATCGAGGCGAAGATCGGCCGTGACAAGGGGCTTCGCTTTGCCGTTGTCGTTTGCGACATTAATGAATTGAAGAAAGTTAACGACACCAGGGGGCACCTGGCCGGAGACCAGTACATCTGCGATGCCTGCCAGGTCATCTGCCGTATCTTCGAGCACAGTCCGGTGTATCGCATCGGAGGGGACGAGTTCGCCGTGATTCTCACCGGCCCGGATTTCGAAAAACGCCACGCTCTCATGCAGCGTCTCTTTGAACAGGTGCACGACAACAGCAAGTCAGGCGGCGTCATCATCGCCAGCGGCCTGGCGGACTTCTTCAATGGGCACGATCACGACTTCAAGACCGTGTTTGACAGGGCCGACCAGGCCATGTACGACAACAAGCTGCGTCTGAAGGGGCTACGCTGAAGCTCGTTTTGCCCCGACAAAACAGGCAGCGCCCTGGGAAGACGGCGCTGCCTGAAATGTGATTCCCAGTGCCGGGCGTGCTAGAAGCCGAGCACGTCTCCATCCGTTCTTGGGTCGGTTCCGCCCACCAGAATTCCATCTTCGCGCAGGCGGATGATTTCCTGCGCGCCGCCGCCGTCGTACCGGCCAATGTATTCGACATCGTGGCCGAGAGCCGCGAGCTCGTATCCGGAGAGCTCCGGGATGCCCTGCTCGAGCCTGAGGACAAACGGATTGTCGGCATGTTCCGGATCGGTTCCCGGATAGTTGTACCAGCGCGGCGCCGAGCAGGCCTGTTCCTCATTGAGGCCGAAGTCAAGCAGGTTGCAGATCGCCTGCATGCCCCACTGCGGCTGATTGTCGCCTCCGGGGGTGTTGCCGATCCATTCGGGCTTGCCGTCGCGGGCGATGATCCATGTGAGCAGGGTGTGCATGGTGCGCTTGCCCGGAGCAAGGCAGTTCGGATGGCCCTTCTGAAGAACGAAACCTCGGCCGGCGCGGTTGTTGAGCGTAATGCCGGTGCCGTGGGCAACGACGCCGGAGCCCATCACGTTGGACAGGCTGTGGATGAAGCTGATGGCATTGCCCTCGCTGTCGGCGACGACGAAGGACGTGGTGTCGCCCTCTGTTTCCGGCAACAGCTGCTGGAACTCCTCCTTGGTCATCGCCCGGTTCATGTCAATGCGCGAGCGCGCTTCAGTGATGGCTTCGTCCGAGAGGATCTTCTCCCAGGGAATGTTGACGACCCGAGGGTCGCCGGCCCAGCGCATGCGGCTTGCAAAGGCCATCTTCTTGGCCTCGACCATGGCATGGATCGCCCGTGTGGAGTTGTGGCCGTAGCCGGCAAGCGGGAATCCCTCCAGGATCTTGAGCTCGGTTGAGAGAATGAGCCCCTGAGAGGGCGGTGGCGTCGTCAGCACCTGGTGCCCGCGGTAATTGACTGAAAGCGGTTCAACCATGTCGGTGGCATGGGCGCGGAACTGCTCGCGCTCAAACCGGGCGCCTTTTTTCACAAGGTCCCCGACGATTGCGTCGCCCAGTTCTCCGTCATAGATGTCGCGAAAGCCCTTGCGAACGATCTGCTCGAAGCTGTTTGCAAGGTCCTTCTGATAAACCACGGTTCCGGGGCGGGGCGTGTCGCCATCAGGAGCGAACAGCGCCTTGCAGTCCGGGTCGGCAAGCACCCGGTGGCGGGCCATCGCCATGTACTGGCATTCCACGGCGCCGATGAGAAAGCCGTCCCGGGCGTAGCGGATCGCCGGCTCCAGCAGCCGCGACAGCGGCAGCCTGGCAAAGCGAAGCAGCTTGTCATAGACGTCGGGAGCGCCGGGCAGCCCCACGGCCAGGGCGCCGCCCACGGGCATCTTCTTGTAGCCCATCTCGCGCATTTCATCGATGGTGACGTTCTGGCCGACGCCAGAGCCGTTCAAGGCCCAGAACTTGCGATCCTTGGCTGAATAGACGACTGCGAACGCATCGCCCCCGAGCTGGCAGCAGGCGGGCATGGTGACGTTTGTGACGGTCGCGGCGACAATCGCCGCATCAAAGGCGTTGCCTCCTTCCATGAGAACGCGCAGAGCCTCGACCGTGGCGGTCTTGCTGGCGGTGGCCACCATGCCATTCTTTGCATAGGTCAGGCCCTTGGACTGGAACGGAGCGCGGATTTTTGAGGGTTTCATATGAGCCTCGTGAATATGTCACATCAGAAAGCCTGCAGGCAGCTGCAGGCGAAGGAACAGGGTGAAGACGCCGTACACGACGACAAGGGTTCCGACGGGAACCGTGACCAGCAGATGGGAGAACCTGCCTTCACGCAGATACCACATGAGTCCCACCATGAGAAGCAGACTGCTCACGTAAAAGCCAGCATAGGGGATCAGGAAGATCCACAGCGCAAGGCTCACGAAGATCACGGTGACCTTCTGGGCAATCGCCGATGGGGTGAAGAGCTGATCGAACCGATTCGGGTTTTTCGCCAGGGCGATCAGATCCTGGATGATGACGCCGGCAGAGAACAGCATTGTGCCGATAATCGTGATCTGGGGGATGAGCCTTGAGCCGATGCTGTCCCAGCGGCTGGCGCCGGGCAGATTCCAGGATTCGACGTACAGAAGCGTTGCCGCGGCAAAAAAGAGCACGCCCACGAAGAGGCTCAGCCGCTGCAGGGATGCGTCCTGCTTCTCCTTGGTTCCCACGGCTCCCTTGCGGTGCTCCTTCCAGTACATCCAAGCGCAATACAGTACGGAGAGTGCCGTGAGCGCCATGAAAAAGCCCGAGATCGGACGGGTGAAGAAGGGCTGCCAGGCGGTATCAATCGAAAATGCCTGTCGCAGGTTTTCTTCGCACATGCCTCCCAGAATGAGGCCGATGACGACGGGAGCAAGGGGGTAGCCCGCCTTGTCCATGAGGTATCCCAAGATGCCGAGGAAGAAGAACAGCCAGATGTCGAAAGTCTGGTTGTTCAGCGCAAAGCAGCCGATGGCGCACATGACAAGCACGATCGGGATCATTGCCCACTGCGGGCACTGGGTGATGCGCAGGAACACCTTGCTGCCGATTCCGAGCTGCAGGATCACCATGTAGAAGTGGGCGATGAAGTACACGGCAAAGAGTCCGTAGACGAGCATCGCGCTGTCCTTGAAGAGCGCCGGACCAGGGGGAATGGAGTGAACCATCAGAACGCCGAGCAGCACGGCGTCGGCCGCCGTGCCGGGAATGCCGAGCGAGAGTGTCGGAATGAGGCCGCCGCCAGCGCAGGCGTTGTTGCCGGACTCGCTCGCGACAACGCCATCAGGGCAGCCCTTGCCGAATTGTTCGCTGTGCTTTGAGTAGCGCTTGGCCTGATCATATGCAAGGAAGTTCGCAACCGAGCCGCCTTCGCCGGGCAGGGCGCCGACAAAGGAGCCGAGCAGACTGGAGCGGATGAGGTTGACGATGTTGTGCCGGAGTACGGAGAACACCTTCAGGTAGGGAATCTTGAGCTGCTGTTCGGGCAGGGAGGCGGCGACCTGCGAGGCCGCCGCGCTCATCTGCGCAGCTGAGGTGCTCTTCACGCCCGCAAGCAGGCTCGGCAGCGCGAACAGGCCGACGAGAACCGGCAGCAGGCTGAAGCCGCTCAGCAGCTCGGGAAGGCCGAAGGTGAAGCGGGTGAGGCCGCCCGTGTTGTCTGTTCCGACCATGGCCATCATGAGGCCGAGAAAGCCGCTGGCCATGCCCTTGAAGAAGGACTTGCCGCCCAGGGTGGCGATGATCGTCAGGGAGAAGAAGACCAGGCTGAAGATTTCCCAAGGACCGAACTTCAGTCCGAACTCGGCGACAGGCTTGATGAAAAGCACCATGACGATGCCGCCGATGATTCCGCCGATGAAGGAGGCGAAGATGCCGATGCCGAGCGCTTCGCCCGCCCGTCCCGACTTTGCCATCGGGTAGCCGTCGAAGACGGTGCAGATGGAGCTCGGAGTCCCGGGGATGCCGAGCAGAATGCCCGCGATCTGGCCGCCGGAAAAGCCGCCGACATAAACGCCGATGATGGTTGCCAGCCCTTCAAGGGGGGTCATGGCGAACGTGAACGGGAAGACGAGCACGACCGCCATGAGGATCGTGAAGCCGGGAATTGCCGCCGCGATGATGCCGGCGAGCGTTCCTAAAAACGAAAAAAGCAGAACGTTCAGAGTTGCCGTCTGCTGAGCCAGGTCAAGCCAAAATTGCATTCAGTGCGCTCCATAGGAAGATGCCGGGAAGGGCGGCCGTCCGGCATCTTCGCGGGGTCTCAGTGGGTTACTTCTTGTCGCCGAGCAGGCTGTCGCGATAGACCTTGTCCTGCTTGGCAAAGAATTCCGCCGTCTGAGCGGCGTCCATGTAGGTCATCAGATTGCCCATATCCTCGATCTTCTTGATGACAGCGGGATCCGAGCAGGCCTTTTTGTACGCATCGGCGATTTTGTCGACGATTTCCTTGGGCGTGCCCTTGGGGGCGAAGATGGCGCGCGTCACGCCCAGATTGATGTCGTAGCCCGCCTCCTTTGCGGTCGGCACATCCGGGATCTGCGGCAGGCGCTTGTCGTGCGTGACGGCAAGAATGCGGATGCGGCCGTCCTTCACATACTCAAGGTGCGAGGGGACGTCAGCGGCTGTCGCATCGACATGGGCGCCGAGGATGGACTTCGTTTGCGGACCGACGCCGTTGATGACGACGGTGCGGAATGACTTGTCGACATCAAGCCCGGCCTTTTCGGCAACCTGTTTCCAGAAGACGTAGCCCACGGAAGCCGGGGTCATTGTGATGATCATCTTGCCGGGGTTCGCCTTGACGAAATCAATCATCTCCTGATACGTCTTGTAGGGAACGTGGGATCCCGCGGAGAGCGTGAGCGGCGTCATGGTCAGCGTGCAGACGGGCTCGAAGGCTTCAAGGCCGAAATCCACCATGCCGCCGTACTTGGTGGTCATCAGGAATTCGTGGCCTCCAAGCAGCGTGTAGCCGTCCGGCTTCTGGCTCTTCACGAAGGTCGAGCCCTTGGAGCCGCCGGCGCCGCCCATGTTCATCGGAACGATGGGTTTGCCAAGCTCCTTTTCGGCAGCTTCGGAAATGACGCGGAACACGACGTCGGTTGCGCCGCCCGGCGCGAACGGAATCACGAACTTGATTTCGTGGGCAGGCCAGGCATCAGCCGCCTGGGCGCAGTTGAAAGAGGCCAGGGCGCAGGCGGCCATGGCGGCGGCAAGGAGTGTGCGTTTCTGCATGGTTCAATGGTCCTATGTCTCAGGTCGTTTACTTCGAGAGCGCCTTCTTGAAGGCCCCGTCAAACTCGCCGAACAGGGCGGCGGTGCCGGCCGGGTCCTTGTAGGTCATCAGATTGCCCAGATCCTCGATCTTCTTGACGATCTCGGGATCGGAGCAGGCCTTCTGATAGGCGGCGGCAATCTTTTCAATGGCTTCCTTGGGGGTGCCCTTGGGGGCGAAGACGGCGCGCGTCACGCCGAACTTCACGTCGTAGCCGTACTCCTTGAGCGTGGGAACGTCGGGAATCTGCGGCAGGCGTGCATCGCTCGCAACGCCGAGCACGACCATGCGGCCGTCCTTGATGTACGCAAGATTCGAGGGAACGTCGCCCGTGCAGGTCTCGACATGACCGCCAAGAATTGCCTTGTTCTGCGGGCCGTTGCCGTTGATGATGACGGTGCGCACGTCCTTGTCAAAATCAAAGCCCGCGGCGGCGGCCGCCCGCTTCCACATGACGTACTGGACCGAGGCCGGCGTCATGGCGATCACGGCCTTTCCGGGGTTGGCCTTGATGTAGGAGACCATCTCGGGGAAGGTCTTGTACGGCGCGTGCGTGCCGGAGACAAAGAACATCGGCGTGAAGGTGAGCGTGCATACGGGCTCGAACGCATCAAGGCCGAAGTTCACCATGCCGCTGTAGTAGGTGGTCAGGAGGAACTCGTGGCCGCCGAGCAGCGTGTAGCCGTCAGCCTTCTGTTCGTGCACGAAAGTCGAGCCCTTGGCGCCGCCTGCGCCGCCCATGTTGAGCGGAACGATGGGCTTGCCGAGCTCTTTCTCGGCACGCTCGGAAACGATGCGAAATACGACGTCGGTTGCGCCGCCGGGGGCGAACGGAATGACGAGCTTGAGCTCATGATCGGGATAGCCGGCGGCCATTGCGGGCAGACCGAAGGCGCTGATGGCGGCTGAAGCCGCGCATGCGGCAAGGAATTTTCTCTTGGTGATCATCTGGGTCTCCGAATGGAACAGTGACAAAAACAATGAATCCCTAGGATAAAGGCTTTTGCACGAATAGCCGTATTACAAATGAAAAAAATTTGAGTTGTTACAGAGGTCTAGGTATTCAACTCTAGGCAAAAGATCGTGCTTTTCGCCAGGCTCCGGCCAGGGCTCCCCGGGAGCCTGGTGCCGGACGGCCTTGCCCGGCAGGATCAAAGAATGCGAAGGGGGACGATCTTAACGTTGTCTTTTTAGCGAAGGAAATCCCTTTGCTATTGATAAAAATAATTTAAAAACAATTAATTAAACATATGTACCAAACATAATCTTTAAATATGACTGCAAACATAAGTTAATAGACTGAAATCAAATATGAAAATAATCAATACAAGGTCGTTTCTTGACCAACAATAATACATATGCCGGAGTCTGTCGATTTGTGGGTTTTAGGCAGTCATAATGCGCCCATCTGTTAACCGCATTGCAACCAAGGAGCATGCACATGACCTCTACCGTTATTGATTCCCAGATCTTCGGCTCTCTGTTCTCCACAGACGAGATGCGCGAGGTCTTCTCCGACCGCAACTGGGCCCAGAAGTGGCTCGACACCGAAGCCGCCCTGGCTTCGGCCCAGGCCTCTCTGGGCGTCATTCCCCAGGAAAAGGCCGACATCATCAACCAGTACGCCAAGGCCGAGCTGCTGGACATTCCTCAGATTGGCGAATACTTCAAGAGCTCGATCACGATCGTTCCGCTGCTCAAGGCCTTCAAGGCCGTTCTCCCGGACAACGCCGGCGAGTTCGTGCACTGGGGCGCCACCAGCCAGGACATCGTCGACACCGGCATCGTTCTGCTGCAGCGCGACGCCTACAACATCATCCTGCGCGACATGAAGCTGTGCCAGGAGTACGCTCTTGACCTCGCCAAGAAGTATCGCGACGTCTGCATGGCCGGCCGCACCCACGTTGTGCACGCCATTCCCATCACGTTCGGCTACAAGGCCGCCGTGTGGGCTGACGAGCTTGGCCGCGACATCCAGCGCCTCGAAGAGATCTATGACCGCGTGTTCGTCGGCGAAATGGCCGGCGCCGTGGGCACCCTCGCTTCCCAGCCCGAGCATGGTCTGGAAACCCAGCGCCGCATGTTCAAGATCCTCGGCCTCACGGTCCCGACGATCGCCTGGCACGTTGCCCGCGACAACCAGGCTGAGTTCGCCCAGGTCCTGGCTCTGTGCGCCGGCACCCTCGGCCGCATCAATCACGAGATCTTCTCTCTGCAGCACACCGAAATCCTCGAGCTCGAAGAGCCGTTCTTCATGGGCAAGGTCGGTTCCTCCACGATGCCGCACAAGCGCAATCCTGCCGTTCTCGAGAACGTGCTCGCCCTGCTGCGCAGCGTCCGCAGCTGCGCTCCTGCCGTCGTCGAGACGATGATCAGCGAGAACGAGCGTGACTGGGGCTGCTTCATCACCGAGTGGGAAGCCATTCCGCGCGCCTGCCTGCTGATGGCCGGTGCTCTTGCCAAGAGCAAGAACATCCTGAAGAACCTGATCGTCTATCCGAAGCACATGGAGCGCAACCTCAACGCCCAGAAGGGCCTGATGATGTCCGAGTGCGTGATGATGCATCTGGCTGCCAAGCTCGGCCGTCTGACCGCTCACGAGATCGTGTACAAGGGCTGCATGGAAGCCTACGAGAAGGAAATCCCGCTCAAGGACGTGCTGATGCGCACTCCGGCCGTGCAGGAAGCCTTCACGGAAGCCGAAGTCGACAAGATGCTCGATCCGCACAGCTACGTCGGCCTCGCCCCCGAGTTCGTCGACCGCGTTGTTGCCAAGTGGTCCAAGTAATCGGCTGACTCACTGATAAGAAGGGGAGGGGGTCCGGTCCGGGTAGCCCTCCCTGAAGCAAAACCACCTGTTGGAGAATCTCCATGAACCAAAAGAAACTCATTGCGTGGCTGATCCCGATCGCAGTCGTTCTGCTGATGTGGGTCTGCCCGGCTCCCGAGGGTCTGCCCGTCAAGGCCTGGCACATGCTGGCCATCTTCGTCGGCACGATCGTCGGCATCCTGACCTCTCCCATTCCTTCCGGCGCTCTGATGTTCGTTGCGCTGGCTGTCGCCATCTTCACCAAGACTCTGACCTTCGGCCAGGCTCTGTCCGGCTTCGCATCTGGCGTGGTGTGGATGATCTTCTCGGCCTATGTGCTTTCGCTCGGCTTCGTGAAGTCCGGCCTCGGCCGCCGCATCGCCTACAAGATGCTCTCGATGTTCGGCAGCTCTTCGCTCGGCATCGCCTACTCCCTCGGCATCGCTGACCTGCTGATGGCTCCCGCCATGCCCAGCGTGACGGCCCGTTCCGGCGGCATCATTCTGCCGGTTGCCAAGTCGATCAGCACCGTGTTCGGCAGCGAGCCCGGCCCTTCCCAGAAGAAGATCGGCGAGTTCCTGAACCTCACCTGCTTCCACTTCACTCCGATCACTGGTTCCATGTTCATGACCGGCATGGCTGCAAACCCCCTGTGCGCCTCGCTCGCCAAGGACATGCTCCACATCGAGATGAGCTGGGGCGGCTGGCTGTTCGCCGCTGTTGTTCCGGCCATGCTCTGCTTCCTGCTTCTGCCGCTCTTGACCTACAAGGTTCTCGACCCTGAAATCAAGAAGACCCCCGAAGCCAAGAAGATGGGCAAGGATGAGCTCGCCGCCATGGGCCCGATGTCCACTCAGGAAAAGTGGGTTGCCGTCGGCTTCGTGCTCGCTCTCGTCGGTTGGGGCACCACGATGTGGACCGGCCTGAACGCCAACGCGATCGGCGTTGCTCTGGCTGCCTTCCTGTTCGTCACCGGCGCCGTTGCCTGGAAGGACGTCCTGGGTGACAAGGCTGCTTGGGATACGGTTGTGTGGTTCGGCGCGATCATCTCGCTCGCCGGCGGCCTGACCAAGCTCGGCTTCGTGAAGTGGATGGGCGCTTCGTTCGCCGCTATGCTCACCGGCTATGACTGGATGCTGGCCTTCATCATCCTCGGCCTCGGCTACATCTACCTGCACTATGTGTTCGCCACCGCCTCCGGCCACGTTGCTGCTCTGTTCGTGCCGTTCGCGACGGTTGCCATCGGCGCCGGCGCTCCCCCGATGATGGTTGCGATCTGCTTCTCCATCTTCTCGAACTTCATGTGGGGCATCACCGAGTACGCCGGCGGCCCGGGTCCGATCTACTTCGGTCAGGGTTACTTCCAGCGTCCGCGCTTCTACAGACTCAACTTCATGATCGTTACCCTGAACGTCGCCATTGTCTTCGCAGTCGGCATGATGTGGTGGAAGGTCATCGGTCTGTACTAATCCGTGAACTGACTAATCCCTAGGTTGAAGCCGCCAAAGGAGCAATCCCGCGGCGGCTTTTTCGCTAGGATGCTTTGAAAGAACATATAACCTTCGGTTTGGAGTGCCTTTGTATGAGAGAGCAGCTGCTTTGGGAAAAAGTCGCAAAGCGGATCGCGACGCGCATCGCTTCTGGCCAGTGGGGAGTCGGGACCGTGCTTCCCGGTGAGATTGAGCTAGCCAAGGAGTTTGATGTCAGCCGCGACACGATGCGGCGTGCGCTGAATGAACTGGTCAAGGCAGGCCTCATTGAGCGCAAGAAGCACGTCGGCACCCGTGTTCTCTCGCACGGAAACTCTGTGGGGTTCCTTCACGAGATCACGAGCCTGCGTGGCATTGATGAATACGGCAACCAGTATGAGCGTTACGTGCTGAGTTCCTCTCTGGTGAGCCTGGGGGAGGAGGAGGCCGATCTGCTTGGCATGCCCGTCGGAACCATGATGTTGCGGCTCGAGAACGTGCGCGTGGACGCAGCCGACAGGGATCAGCCCGTGGTTGCCACGAATGTTTATTTGTGGCCCGAGGATCAGGAGGTGGTGGAGCGCATCCGTCGCCGTCCGGGGGAGCTTGCCGTATCCTGCGTCGAGAAGCTGCGTGGCGTGCAGTGCTCGGAGGTGCGCCAGACCATCACGGCGGTACGCGCTCCCCGGGAGATTGCCGAGCGCCTCAAGATGAACGCTGACGAACCCGCGCTGCGGGTCGTGCGCCACTACATGGCCGACTCGTCAACCCCGCTGACGATTTCTGTCTCACACCATCCTGGCGGACTCTATTCATTCCGCTTCAATGTCAAGCGCACGACGATGAAGGGTCAGTTCTGACGGCCTCTGACGCACCTGCCGGCGTCAGTCCGAGATCGTGTACTTGACGTCGGCGCTGTGCACGCACTTGAGCGCCTTGAGCGTGTCGTAGACGTGCAGTTCCGTACTTTTCTCGACAAGATTTCCAACGAGGGTGACCGCAACCGGTTTGCCGGGCGCGCCGTCCTTGAAGTCGATCGTTTCGATCGAGCAGCCCTGCGCCTTGAGGCATTCGAGCACCGCGTCGATGTCTTCAGCCTTGTCGATGTCAAGGTGCACCGCAATGTTGATGAGCTTTCGGTTTTTCTGGAAGAGTCCGACAAAGGCGGAGCTGAACCGCAGAACCACGAGGATGAGCGCCGTGATGATCGCAGCGTCGATGTAAAAGCCAGCTCCCACAGCGATGCCGATGCCCGAGGCCGTCCAGATCATGGCGGCCGTCGTGATGCCCGAGACCATGTCGTTGCTGCGGTGCATGATGACGCCGGTGCCGAGGAACCCGATGCCGCTCACGATCTGGGCGGCAAGGCGCATGGGATCGGAACTGATGTGACCGGTCATCGTGGAGTAGAGCTCGGCGCTCTTAATGGAAACGATGGTGAGCAGGCACGTGCTGAGCGCCATGATGAGGCAGGTTTTGAATCCCACCGGCTTGTGCCGGATCGAGCGCTCAAGGCCCAGGGCGCCGCCCAGGACGCAGGCAACGACGAGCTGAAAGAGCGTCGTGAGGCTCGGGTCGGTGAAGATGTGCTGAAAATTCTGCATGGCTTGATGAAGGAGTTTGCAAAATGGTGGCTGATTCTACGGTGTTTTGGAGACTTTCAGAATAATTGTCCGGGATCGGCAGGCTTGGGCGGAAGGGCTGAGGGCCGTGAGGCCTGCACGGCTCAGCCGGCGGCCGCATCGGGCTGCGAAGGAAGGGGAACGTCTTGGCCGGTGAAAAAATTTGCCCTTTTAGGCAAAAAAATTCAGTGAGCACATCGATGCAGATCAACAGAGACATCTACTTGCATGGACCTGGACAGCCTGATCCAGTAGCTGACCGGTTTCGGGTGAGTTGGCGCGAGGCAGCCGCAGCCTGACTCAATCGTTCCTGTGACGCTCGAGCGCTTCGGCAAGGATGGCCTCGGCCTGCTTTGTGCGCGCGAGCGCCGCGGTCTTTTCGTAGCCTCGCCACCAGAGCGCGAATTCATGCAGAGGCTCGGACATCGCCTCGCGGTCCCTGCGCGTGACGATGCACAGTTCCTGGGGCTTGCGCCGCCAGCCCGGCAGAACCGGAATCACCTCATCATTCTTGATCTGCTCGATGAGGTGCTGCGGCACGCAGTCGATCACGATGCCCATGTCGTCCATCATCATGTGATTGAGCGTGAGCTGGGCGTCCGTCATGAAGATCTGCTTCCATTTGAGCATCGGCGACATGTTGCCGGCCTCGTCGAACAGAAATCCCGTCATCCGGTGCATGCCCTGGCGCAGCAGCAGTCCCGTGTGGTTTTTCAGATCGTCGATCGTGTGGGGAAAGCCATGCTTTTCGATGTAGCCCCGAGAGGCAAGCGGCACGGAAATCGCCTCGATGCAAAAGCGCACGACAAGCTCGGGTGAGGGAATCGGCCTGTCAATGAGCGCGATGTCGATGCGGCCCGAGAGAATGTCCTCGATCGGGCAGGAGGCGCGCAGGTAGAACTGCACTTCCGGATGCTGATTGCTGTACTCAAGGAGCTGGTCGTGCAGATAGAGCTGATTGAGATCCGTTGGCGCCGCTACGGTGATGATGTTGCGGCCGTCGGTGTCAAACTGCTCGATCATCTCGCGGAAGGAGTCTGTCAGCGGCCCGCACGTGTCGGCGATGATCCGGCCGCGGTGCGTGAGCTTGAAGGGCCTCACGCTTCGGTCAAACAGTTCGTACCCGAGTTCCTTTTCGAGGTCGCTCACAAGGTGCGACAGAGCGGGTGAATCCATGTCAAGCAGTTTTGCCGCCTGGGACAGGGACCCTGAGCGGGAGACTGCAAGAAACGCTCTCCAAGCCATCAGATTGTCGATTTTTCTCATGTGTCTGTTCTCCTGGAGGCGTGTCCTACTGTGGGATGAAGACACGCTCCGGCAATGCTGATCGAGCGAATCCTACGCGCTTTGCCTTGCATGCGGTATGAAGAGAAAAACATAACGAAACAGTATGTTGGCGCCGATCGAAGAGTCCGCGAGGCGGCTTGCCGCGCCAAAAGCCCTGCTGCGCGCGTTTTCTCGGGAATGGTCGTGAATAGCGCAGCGCTCATATTGTGAAAAACGCAACTTGATTTGCGCTAATGGCGAATTGCAGACGTGCGATGAAGGCGGGTGTTCGTGGCGGCCTGGCCCCGCTTTGGCTGAAGCGGCCGGCAGGCGGCGCATGCAAAGGGCTTGATCGGGTGAAGGGCCGTGGCGGCGGACGGCAAGGGTAAGAGGGCGGAAAAACAGGTTGGAAAAACCCCAACATAAGTTGGCTTTTTCCAGTTTCGGCCGCGCGGCCTCATCAGGACAATGTCGGGAAGGATCAAACCGGGAGGCTTCCTTGGGAACGCTTGAGACCCGTCCCAGGGAACCGACAGGGTTTGATGAGGGCGAGAGAGTCTGCGGGTTGGATCGCCCTGCAAGCAAGAGACACAACCCGCGCACCCTGAAACCATTCCCGACGGCGGGCATTGTACAGAGCCGCCCTGCGGGGACCAAGGAGAGAGTCATATGTTCAAGAAAACGCTGGTTGCCGCTTCGGTTCTTTCCGCGCTGGCATGCTCGGCCGCAGTTGCCGCTGACGTGACGCTGTACGGCGTGATCGACACCAGTCTTGTCTTTACCGCGGTCGATGCCAAGAACGGTGTGGGCCGCACGAACAAGTTTGAAATGTCCTCGGGCGAAGAGTGGGGCTCGCGCTGGGGCATCCGCGGCGTCGAGGATCTCGGCAGCGGCTACTCGGTCGGCTTTGATCTGCAAAGCGGCATCCGCTCCGATAACGGCACCGCGCAGTATGACCGCATTTTCGCCCGCGAGGCCTCGATCCACGTGAAGGGCCCGTTCGGCAAACTCACGATGGGCCGCATGGACGCCCTGATCGGCACGCGCACCAGTGCGGGCAGGATGCAGGTCATCAATGCCTGGGGCGACGGCTACGGCCCCTACAACCCCTGCATCCAGAACGTGATGAGCGAATACGGCTACCTTGACAACGCCGTCTTCTACGAATCGCCCTCGCTTTCGGGACTGACGCTTCGCGTTCAGTACAGCATGGGTCCGGACGGCGTTGAAAACAAGTCCAACAATACGTCGACGGCAACGGCCAACCGATATGCCGCGGCAACGGCCATGTACGAGAACGGCCCGCTCACGCTGTTCCTTGGCGCCGACCGGGTGTTCTACGGACATGAGGCGGGCGAGGATGCGGATGATTCCCTCACCGTGACCCTGGGCGGCAAGTATGACCTTGGCTTCATGCGTCTGCATGCAGGTGTCCAGTACTTTGATGAAGTGCTGACGACGACGTTCCGAGGCTTTAGCTGGGATGACGTCCCCGCCAAGATGAAGGGCTTTGGCAGTTCCGTCTCAGCCGGCATTCCGCTTGCTGGCGGCAATCTCATGCTCGGCGTCTCGTACCTCGATGCCGAGGCCGCGGACAGCGTGAAGAGCGACGTTGACGTCAAGCGCATCGTGGGCGGCGTCGGCTACCAGTTCCCGCTTTCCAAGCGCACGCATCTGTACTGCGCCGCGAGCGCCGGACAGGACGAGGTGAAGACCGCCACCACAAAGATCAAGCCCAACTACTACAAGGCGATCGCCGGCATCCGGCATCTCTTCTAAAGAGACCGGGAGATTCCCCAGATGCAGGGCGGGGGGAAATCCGCCCTCCGGTCAGCCCGGCCGCAATGGCCGGAGGGTGACCTAAAACCCCATGGAGACAACATATGAGAAAGTTTTCCTTAAGCAGGCGAAACCTCATTCAGGCAACGGCCGTTGCCGGTGCCGCTGCCGCTTTCGGCGATATTCCAAGCGGACTTGTGCGGCGCAGCGTCGCTGCCCAGATTCAGCCTGAGGCGGCGCAGGAAAATGAGACCAGGATCGTCAAGACCTGCTGCCGGGCCTGCATTCACAACTGCGCCGTTCTTGCGCACGTCAGAAACGGCCGCGTCGTCAAGCTTGAAGGCAATCCCGAGCACGGCTTCACGCACGGCGCGATCTGCGCCAAGGGGCTCTCGGGCATCCAGGCGCTCTATCACCCGAACCGCAACAAGTATCCGATGATCCGCGTCGGCAAGCGCGGCGAGAACAAGTGGAAGCGCGTCTCCTGGAAGGAGGCGATCGACATCCTCGCGCACAAGCTCATGGAGGCCCGCGCCAAGTACGGCGCCGAATCCGTGATGTGCACCACGGGTGGCGGCGGCAACCCGAACTTCCGTTCGCTCTCGCGCTTTTGCAACATTTTCGGAACGCCCAACTGGTACGAGCCGGGATGCGCCCAGTGCTACCTGCCCCGTACGCTTGCGTTCGGCATTCAGTATGGCGGCCCCTCGACGAGTATCGCCGACGAAGGCTGCCTTGACATGTACAACCCCAACATCCGCTTCAAGAATGTCGTGAGCTGGGGCACGGGCGTTTCGTACAGCTGCCCCGCGGGCGGCGGCCGGATGATGTCCGATCTGCGCGCTGCGGGCGTGAAGACTGTTTCCGTTGATCCGCGCTTTGTTCCCGATGCCGCCAAGGCCGACGTGTGGCTGCCGATTCGCCCCGGCACCGACGTGGCGATGCTGATGGCCTGGATCAAGTACATCATCGACAAGAATCTCTTTGACCGCGAGTTCACGCTCAAGTGGACCAATCTGCCGTACCTCGTGAACACCAAAACGAAGATGTTCCTGCACGGCAACGACATCGATCCGGAGGGCAATCCCAAGGACTACGTCGTCTGGGACAGGAAGACCGGCAGGGCACGGCCCCTCACTTTCCCCTGGAACGATGCCTATGACGTCGAGCTTGACGGCACGCACAAGGTGAACGGCGTCGTGTGCAAGACCGGCATGCGGATGCTGCGCGAGCGCTGCGAGCCCTGGACGATCGAGAAGGCGAGCAAGACCTGCTTCCTCGACCCGAAGAAGGTGGTTGAGGCCATCAAGATCTTCGTCGACGGCCCGGGAGGACTATCTCTTGGCGTTGCCACCGACCAGTATCCGAACTCGGTTGAAGCCGCCAAGTGCGCCGTGATCCTCAACGCGATCATGGGGTACGTGGAGAAGCCGGGCACGATGCTGCAGCGCTTCCCGCAGCCTGGCTGCGCTCCGGCCAACAGTCTTGCGCCGCGTGCGGGCCACATGCTCCCCGAGGGGCAGCTCGCCAAGCGCCTGGGCAGCAATGAGTTCAAGGGACTGCTGCAGTGGAGCGCGGGCTCGCCGCAGGCGTTCCTCGAGACAATTCTCACCGGCAAGCCTTATCCGCTCAAGGTCTGGATCGAGCGCTCCGGCAACAAGCTTGCCATGCTCGCCAACGCCAAGAGCTGGATTCCCGCGCTTGAGAAGATGGAATACATCGTGCACATGTACATGTATCCGACTTCGTTCACGAACTATGCCGACATGGTGCTTCCGACGACCGAGTGGCTCGAGACGAACCACATCGTCGAGACGCTCAACAAGATCTTCGCGCGACAGGAAGTCGTGCACCTGTGGGAGACCCAGGACGAGTGCCTGATCTGGTCGTGGATCCTGCTGCGCTGCGCCGATCTCGGCCACGAGAACTGCATCCGCGCCAAGGACCCGAAGATCATGGGCGCCGAGCTGCCGCTCTGGAATACGATGGAGGAGCTGCTCGACGCGAAACTGAAGCGCCATGGCCTCACCTGGAAGGAATTCATCACGAACAAGAATCCGTACACGTGGATTCCCGAGGAGAAGTACTGGAGCTACGAGGTCTACAAGCGCATGAATCCGAAGACGGGCAAGCCGCTCGGCTTCTTTACGCCCTCGGGCAAGATGGAGCTCTACGGCGAGGTCTACATCGAGCTTGGCCGCACCGGCAAGCCCTATGCGAACCAGCCCCTGCCGCCCGCTTCGCACGACTACGATCCGCTGCCGTTCTACATGGAGCCCAAGGAAAGTCCGCTTCGTCCGATCGCCAAGGACTACCCCCTTACGATGACCAACGGACGCCTGCCGATGTACCACCACGGCACGCTGCGCAACAACCCGTATCTGCGCGAGCTCTATCCCGTTCCGGAGATCTGGATCAATCCGCTCACGGCGCGCAAGTACGGCGTCTCGCACGGCGACTGGACCTGGGTCGAGAGCAAGCGCGGCAAGATCCGTGCGGTTGCCCGCGTCACCGAGGGCATCTCCCCGATGACGGTGTACATGGAGCGCTTCTGGCTGCCCGAAAACATTCACAAGAAGACGGGCGGCTGGCAGGAAGTGAACGTCAATGTCCTCAGCGACAACACGCCGCCCTACAACGAGGTGGTCGGCACGTACACCCTGCGCGGCTATCAGGTTCGAATTTCCAAGGCTTCTAGCGCCCCTGAAGGCGTCTGGACCAAGCCCGAGCAGTTCCAGCCCTGGATGCCCCAGCCGTCAGACCCCACAAAAGCTCCGGAGATGTAAACCATGGCACAGAAAACTCTAGTGATTGACCTCGATCGCTGCATCGGCTGCTTTGCCTGCGAAATCGCCTGCAAGATGGAAAACAACATTCCTCTTGGCATGCATTACAACAAGGTGCTCTCGATCGGTCCGATGGGCAAGTTCCCCAACATCAAGCAGTACTTCCTGCCTTCGGTCTGCCAGGTCTGCAAGGACGCTCCCTGTGTGAAGGTCTGCCCGACCGGCGCCTCCTACCGCACCGAGGACGGCCAGATCATGATCGACAAGGAAAAGTGCATCGGCTGCAAGATGTGCATGGCGGCGTGCCCGTACGGAGCCCGCACCTTCAACCCCGAGAAGAAGGTGGTTGAAAAGTGCACGCTCTGCAACCATCTGCAGGCGATCGGCGAGAAGCCCGCCTGCGTGAAGGTCTGCTGCGCCAAGGCCCGCTTCTTCGGCGATCTTGACGATCCCGAGAGCGATGTTTCCAAGGCGATCAGGCAAGCCGGTCCCGAGAACGTTCATCACCTGCCGGATTCGGGCAACCACCCGACCGTGCGCTACATCCTGCACAAGAAGAACGGCGAGTGGCAGGACAATCCGCCGAAGATGAGCTAGCGGACTTTGAGGGAGGACAGATCAATGGGCAACGAATGGGCACTCATGGGATTTACCTCGCTTGTCTGTCTCGCGGCAGGCATTGCGGTTGCCGTGGCAGCCGGGGAGCTTCTTGACTTCCCCGTTGCCCCGTTGGTCCGTTCTGCAAGGGCTTCGATCGGCTTCATGCTGCTCGGCGCTCTTGCGGCAGCCTTCAGCCTCGGGCGTCCGGAGATGATCTTCGGCGTGCTCGGGCATCCTGGCTCTCAAACGTTCTGGGAAGTGATCCTGCTGGGGATCTCGCTTGCAAGTCTTGCTGCGTTTGTCATGGCGCACGGCCGCAGCAGCGAACTTGCAGTCACGCGCGGCTTTGCGCTCACAGCTGGGCTCTCGGCAGTGCTCCTTGCCTGCGCAGTGGGCAGCGCACTGGTGATGCCCTGGCGAGCGGCATGGAACACGCATGCCATCCCGATGGCATTTCTCGGATGGACGTTTGTCATTGAAACGCTTGCCTTCAAGGCAATTGCAATCGCCTCCGGCAGATCTGAAGGGACCTCCCGGCGAGTCCCGGCGGCCGCGGCGATTGCAATTGTTCTTGTGTTCGCCTACATCGCCTTCCTTTTGTCCAATCCGGATCTTCGCTCGGACGGCACTGCGATGAGACCCCTGACCGGCGATCTTTCGCCCGTTTTCTGGATGGGCGTCGTCCTCGTGGGCCTCATCGCGCCCGTTGCACTGGTGCTCAAGTCCCGGGAAGACAGACTGAAGGCGACACTCATGGCGATTGCCTGCGTCCTCATTGGAACCGCCGCGTTCCAGGAAGTCGTCTACCAGATCGGAATGCCCACCTGGCATTTCTTCGGTTCATAACAACAAAACATAGGAGAGCGGCAAAATGGATCAGAACTACATTGCTGCACTGGAAAACCGCGAAACCATGTACAGGCTGCTCGGCCGCCTGTACCTCAAGGAAGTCGATGCTGACCTCCTCGGCCGCCTGAAGAGCCTCAGGTTTCAGGCCGAGTGCGGCGACGGCGAGCTCGAGAAGGGCTGCCGCATGCTGGAAAAGGAAATCGCCGCCCGCAAGGCGACCAGGGACGATCTTGATGATCTCTCGGCTGACTACTGCCGCATCTTCCTTGGTGCCGGATGCGTGGACGAGGTGGCCGCCTATCCCTTTGAGTCCGTCTACACGAGCCCGGGAAAGCTCGTCTGCCAGGACGCCTATGAAGCCGTCTACAAGCTTTTCAAGGCAGAGGGCCTTGAGAAGACCGAGCACGACGTGCTCGAGGATCAGCTCGGGCTTGAGCTCTCCTTCATGGCGCACCTCGCCAGAAAGGCCGTCCTCAAGGCAAGGGAGGGCGATGAGCAGGCCTTGAGCGATGTTCTGGATCGGCAGGAAAAGTTCCTGCGCGAGCATCTGCTCAACTGGGTGCCCCGCCTTTGCGCAGACATCCGAGCATGCCCCGGTTCGGATTTTTACAAGGCCGTCTCGCTCGTCACAGAGGGATTCCTCAGGCAAGAGGAGACATTCCTTTGCGAGAACTGACCGGATATTGACAAACAACACTCCCGGACGGGTCCTGCCTAGCCGCCCCATGCCGCAAGGTGACCCCTGACACAACAAGGAGCCGAAGGTGAGTGACAGAGAAATCAGAAAGAAGGGCCTGCAGCTTCAGCGGAGAGAACTCGTCGCCTGCGCAGGCGGTCTGGCCGGCATGCTGGCTCTTGGCGCCGCCGGAGCCGCCCTGAAGGGGGACAAGACGCTGATTCGTCCGCCCGGAGGTCAGGACGAAGCCGCATTCCTCTCCCTTTGCATCAAGTGCGACCGCTGCAGGAGCGTCTGCCCTGAAGGCGTGATCGGCGTCTCGACAATCTTTGACGGGCTGGTGAGCATGCGCACCCCGGTCATGGATTTCCGCAAGGGCTACTGCGACTTCTGCAAGAAGTGCATTGACGTCTGTCCGACTGCGGCCCTGAAGCCCTTCTCGGGCCAGAGCGTGAAGATCGGCGTTGCCGAACTCACTGAAAGCTGCATCGCGCTGCGCACGGGCGGATGCACGAAGTGCTTTGACGTGTGCCCTGAGCTAGCCATCACGCTCAACAAGCAGAACGCTCCGATCATTGACAGGGAGGCCTGCTCAGGATGCGGCCTGTGCGTGAAGGTGTGCCCGGCGAACGTTCTGCAGTCCTACAAGGGCGGCAAGGAGCGCGGAATCGTCATCAAGTCCGTCGCCAGGCAGGGAGGTTCAAGATGAAATCAAGACTTTTGAGAGCGCTCACGGCACTCGCCTTCCTCGGACTGGCAGCGGCGGGGCTTGCCTGGTACACGGGCTGGGGGACCCTGTCCTCATTCGGCTTTGAGTCGATTTCAGTGATCTGCCCCCTGGGCAGCCTTGAAAGCATGATTGCCGGCAATTCACTAGCTGTGAAGATGTTCTGCGCGCTCGTGCTCTTTTTGCTGTTCGTATTGCTGGCGGGGCGCGTGTTCTGCGGCTGGATGTGCCCCGTGCCGCTTGTCCGTCATGCAGTGACGGGCAGCGAGCATGCAAAAAAGAAGATCATTCCGATTGCCGCGGCCGGCACGGGTCAGAGCAAGAATGGACAATCCATCCTGGATTTCGAAGTGCCGAAGTCGACGCCGTACTACGTGCTGCTTGGCGCGCTTGCCTCGAGCGCCGTATTCGGGTTCCCCGTGTTCTGCCTCATCTGCCCGGTGGGGCTGACGTTCGCGTTCCTGATCGCGCTCTGGCAGCTCTTCCAGTTCAATGATCCTTCCTGTTCGATCGTGTTTTTTGCACTCGTGCTGTTCGTGGAGATCTTTCTTCTGCGGCGCTGGTGCCATCAGTTCTGCCCGCTGGGTGCTCTGATCTCGCTGCTGAGCCGGCTCAACACGACCTTGCGTCCGACACTGGATGAAAGCAAGTGCCTCAGAAGCTGCGGCATGGACTGCGAGGTCTGCCGCGTTGCGTGTCCCGAAGGAATCGATCTCACCGGGGCTCCGAGCGCTGAGGAGCTGTCGCGCTGCACCAAGTGCCGCGCTTGCGCTGAAGCCTGTCCGCAGAAGGCGATTTGCTTCCCGTTCTCGATGAAGGATGCCTTCTCGGGACTCGCAGGCCTGTTCGTGTTCCTGACGACGCCCTTCAGGAGAAATGATGAGAGGCAGGGCAGCCCCGGGGTGATGTCGCTTGAGCAGGCGCGCGTCGAGAGCAGCCGCTGCATTCTTTGCGGCAAGTGCACGGAGGCATGCCCGGAACACAAGCCGATCGCAGAGTGGATGCACCTTGTGCGGGAGGGGCGTCCGAGGAAGGCCGCCGATCTTCTGATTCACTCGGGAACCATGCCCGAGATCTGTTCTCGCGTCTGTCCGCACGAGCGGCTTTGCGAGAGCGTCTGCCCGCTGGCTGCATCTTCCCGGTCCGTTGCGATCCATGCGGTGGAGCTCGCGGTAGCCGAGGCGGCATTGAAGCGCGGGGCTTCGCCGTCAGCAATTTGCAGGAAGGCGGGCCGCGTTGCGGTGGTGGGGGCGGGCCCCTCGGGCCTTGCCTGCGCAGATGTGCTGGCTGCCTGCGGCGTGTCGGTGACGGTCTTTGAGTCTGAGCTGGCGGCGGGCGGATTGATGACCTTCGGCATTCCGGAAAAAAAGCTCGGGAAGGACATCATCGAGCGGCGCGTTCAGAATCTGCACAGAGCTGGCGTGCTGTTCCGCTTTGGCGTGCAGGTGGGAAGAGAGGTTTCCTACAAGCAGCTGGCCGATGATTATGATGCGGTCTACATAGCTGTTGGCGCTCCCTTGGCCGAGATGCCGCAGATCCCTGGATTCAACCTTTCCGGCGTCCTCAGCGCTCTTGACTATCTGAAGCAGTCTGCATGCCGCAGTCTGGGATTTTCTCACCGTAACATTTCGCTTTCCGGCAAGCGCGTCATTGTTCTTGGCGGCGGAGACAGCGCGATCGACTGCGTTCGTGAAGCCTTGGAGGATAATGCCTCATGTGTTACATGCGTCGTACGAAAGAGTGAAGATTCCGTGCGCGCTCTGCCGCGTGAAGTCAGGCTTGTTCGCGAAGCTGGTGCGCGGTTTGTCTTTGGAGCCGAGACTGAGGCGGTAGAAGCCGATGATGAGGGAAGGGCATGCGCTGTTCGGTTAAGGAGTGCGCTTGCCGAGCAGGATGCCTCGTTTGTCCAAAGGCTTGAGGCTGATGCCGTCATCGTGGCCTTCGGTCAGAGAACGGCTGCGGTCGAAGAGCTCTCCGCGCTTGGCGTTCAATACGACGGCAGGGCTCGCATCCTCGCTCAGGGGGCGCTGCCGATGCAATGCGCAGGCACGAAGATCTTTGCTGGAGGCGACGCTCTGCGCGGGCCGGATCTCGTTGTGCGAGCCGTAGCGAACGGACGCGATGCCGCAGAGTCGATTCTCCAGTTCCTCGGCCGTCGTCATGAGGGAGGCCCTGCATGACACACAATCAGAATGAGGCCTTCGGCATTCAGATGGACCGGGCGGTGTGCGTGCGCTATCGCCATGCATCAGCGGGCTGCAAGCGATGTGTTGAGATCTGCAGAATCGGCGCGCTCACGCTCAGGCATGGACAGCCCGTCATCGATCCGGGCAGGTGCAATCAGTGCGGAGCCTGCGCAGGCGTTTGTCCGACGGGTGCGATTGATGCCGAACTGGACGATGTGCGTGCCGCCGTGATGCGCGCTGCCGCCGTCGAGCACAAGGTGTGCCTTGCATGCGCTCAGTCTGAAAAGCGGCCGGGATCGATCCGCATTCGATGCCTGAACGCTCTGGAGCCGTCTCTTTTGCTGGGTGCGATCGCTGCCGGATGCGAGCAGATTGAGATCACGGCCGGAGATTGCGGGCAGTGTCCGAGGCGCGCTGGCGGCAGGACGCCCGGGATTGTCATCTCCGAGGCAATGAGCCTTGCAAGGCTCGTCGGACTGAAGCCCAGAATTGACGTTGCCTGCGCGCCAGGCGGCATAGCTCTGGGCAGAAGACTCTTTCTGAGGCGCATGGTCAGGAACGCGAGCGAACCCGTCGAAACAGGCGAGGCCGCTCGGCAAGGCCCTTGCGCCGAGTATTTCTGCAACCCGATTGAGGACTGCTCAAGGCACGAAGTTCCGAGATCCCGCCTGATGCTGCTCTCGGCGCTGCGGATGCTGAGGAGTCAAAACCAGGCCGTCCAGGCTGTGGCGGTGAATGATTCAGCTCTCAGAGCGCCCCTCATCGATGCGTCAAAGTGCGAGGGATGCACGATCTGTGCTGCCGCGTGTCCCACGGGCGCGATCAAGGCCGAGCAATCGGAGGACGGGCTCAAGTTGACGACGCTTGCGGGATCGTGCGTCGGATGCGGACTGTGTGTGGAGGTGTGCTACAGGGATGCCGTGAGCCTCAAGCGCGCGTCCCTGGCTGAAGCGCTGTGTCTTGAGAGGTGCGTACAGTACGAAGCGGCCGACAGCTCTGGGTCCGATGCCGATGATGTCTGGGAGAGCAAGATCTCGAAGATGGTGTCGGCTCCCGTCTACAGAACCTGAATCAGAAATTTCCAAAAACAAAGCCCGCTGCATTCTCTCTGCAGCGGGCTTTCCAGAACCGCGATCAGACCGGTCAGTTCTTCTTCACGGCCAGCGGCATCTTGAGCGTGGTGAACTTGTGGCACTCGTCACAGGAGAGGACTGGCTCTTCCTTCCAGCGGTGGCACGTGTCGCAGTTTCTGTCGCCGAAGTGGTTGAAGTGCGGATTGGGCTTGACCTTCTCCGTTGTCTTGGCAAGAGCGGCGTAGGAGCCGCCGTGGCACATCAGGCAGTCGGCGGTCTTCGGGGTGGCGCCGCCCGGAACCTTCATGCCCTTGCTGGCATGGTAGCCCTCAAGCGTGGGAACGGAATCGGCGGCGTAGGCGCTCACGGGGATGACGATTGCGGCGGCGAGCAGTACGAGCATTCTTTTCATGTTTGTCTCCTTGGTTGTTAGGCCTTCTTGTGCTTGCTAGCCATGTCGGCGGCGGCGATGCGGCCGAACACAACAGCGCCTCCAAGCTGGCTGCCGCCGATGTAGTTGCCGTAGAACAGGCCGCCTGCGGCGTTGCCAACGGCGTACAGGCCGCGGATCGGACGGCGCTCGGTGCTCATGACCTGGGCCTTGGTGTTGATCTTGGGACCGCCGAACGTAGCCGTGATGCCGCCCTGGAACGGGAAGGCGTAGAACGGAGGCTTGTTCAGGGGCTGGGGGTTGGCCAGGCTGCTGGGCGGCGTGAGCTCCTTGAGGCGGCCTTCGGAATAAGCCTTGTTGTACTCGTCCACCGTGGCCTTGAGCGTCTTGGGATCGGCCCCCATCTTCTGGGCGAGTTCTTCAATCGTATCGGCGATGTACACGGGGCTGTTCATGCCGAGGAACCGCTTGGCGGCCTTCGAGGACGTCGCCCAGTGCTCGTCGATCACGTGGTAGGCGTAGTTGTTCGGCGTCTGAGTGGCGGCGGCCATCGACTTCTGCGTATAGGTGAATGCCTCGTCCATGAAGCGTTCGCCCTTGGGGTTCACGTCAATGCCCTGGCCGGCGTCGATGACGAAGTTGGGATTGGTGTGGGTGGCTTCAACGATCGGACCGCAGTGGAACTGGTCCATGTGCACGAGCTGGGCGCCGACTTTTTCAGAGAGCTTGATGTTCTCGCCGGTGACGAACGGCGAGCCGCGCAGCGCAAGGCGCGAGAGGGGGCCGCCCATGTAGCGGTTGAGCATCTCGCGATTGGCCGAGAATCCGCCCGTGGCGATGACGACGCCGTCGTTTGCCATGAAGTTCTTGAAGCCCTTTTCCGTTTCGCACTTCACGCCGGCCACGCGGCAGGAGTCGTCCTGGACGAGTTCGACAGCCTTGGTGTTGAAGAGCACCGGGATCCCCCGCTTTTCGCACTGGGCAAGCAGGTCGCGGACAAGGCGGCCGCCTCCCGTGAGGCCCTGACCATCGACGTTGAGCATGCGGTAGTTGAGCGGCCAGGGCTTGCGGCGGATCTTTGCAAACTTCACGCCCATCGGGCCGACGAGCCACTTGACGCCTTCGCGGATGTTGTCGCAGTAGGTCTTCACGAGTTCCGGATCAGCCCGGTATTCGGAAACCTTCATCATGTCGGCCTCAAAGGCCTCACGCGACTCGGGATGTCCCTCGCGCTCCTGCTGTTCCGTTCCCCAGGCGGCAACACCGCCCGAAGCGTACAGCGAGTTTCCGGCCGCCCAGTCCATCTTCTCAAGAACGACGGGCTTCAGTCCGAGGTCGAAGGATTCAATGGCGGTCACCAGGCCGCCGGTGCCGGCGCCAAGGATGACGACATCATAGGTGTCGGCGGCGCCGGAGGCGGCCGAAGCGGTGGAGGTGGCGCTGGCAGCGATGCTTGCCACCCCGGCGGCTGCGCCAGTCTTGAGCCAGTTTCTGCGGGAAATCATGCGAATCTCCTTGTTTGGGTTCTTGGGGGAGCGGGGCATTGGAGAGCTCCACTCTTCGTTGGTGCGAACTTTCTCATGCACCCCTACCCAGGTAGGGGGCACCCATGTCAACGGATCGTCTGATGGGCAGGAACGGTTTCGCAAATGTCCCAATTGGTGGAAAATCTCTTCTGAAGGGCCGACCGAAGTCGGCCGAAAGAGAAGGAGAAGACGGTGAAGCCCCTTGTCCGGGTGGTTGACGACAGTGAGTCGGTGCGTGCATCCCTTGAGTTCCTGCTTCAGTGCGAAGGTTGGGAGACGGAAGGGTTTGACAGCGCCGAGAGCTTTCTTACCGGCGACAAGCCAAGCAGGCCCGGGTGCCTCATTCTCGATGTTTCCATGCCGGGCAGAAGCGGCTTGCAGCTTCAGGCGCTGCTTCGCGAGCGCGCGAGCCGCCTGCCGATCATTTTTCTCACGGGAACCGGCACGGTGGACATGGCGGTGAAGAGCATGCAGGACGGCGCCTTTGACTTCCAGCAAAAGCCCGTCAATCCCGAGCGGCTCCTGCCGGCAGTCGCCCGGGCCGTCGAGCAGAGCCTGCGCCTTGCGGGCCTCGTGCAGGACGAATCCGAACAGATGAGCCGGTATCGGAAGCTCACGCCGCGAGAGCTGGAAATTCTGCATCTTGTCGCGGGCGGGCTCACCAGCAGGGACATCGCGGCAAGACTGGAGCTTTCCAAGCGCACGGTTGAGCATTACAGAGCTGACGCCCAGAAGAAGATTGGTCTGTCCGAGGCGGCGCGCATCGCGCTTTTCCTCAATCAGTGTGAAAGGAGCGAATCGTGAGAATGCGGTTGCTGCGCCTGATCCTGCTGTCGCTTGGCGTGATGGGGCTGTTCGCCCAAAGCGCCCATGCCGGGCTCACGGTTCAAAGAATCGAGAAGCTTTCCTTTGACCAGGTGCTCTGGCAGCCGGACGGTGCGCCGGATCCGGACAAGCCGTTCGTGCGAATGGCCGTCAACATCTTCTCCATGCCGAACCATGACGCCCCGATCATTTTGAGAACGATCGAGACGCTTGCCCGGACATTCGGAGAAAACAATTTCGAGGCCAGGGTGATTCCGGACACGTTCACCGTTGGCGCCGATTCGCAGATCGTGCTCGGCAGCGCAGGCACGTTTGCCAGGGCCCGCATCACGGGCTCGAGGGATGTTGCCACGCTCGTGAGCCGCCTGCGGCCGGATCCGAACCATGGAGAGGGAAGCCTGTTTCTCACGCTGCGCTCTTCGCCGATCCGCTCTTTTGAGGACATGAAGGGCAAGAGGGCGGCCATGCTGGGGGCCCGTGCGTTTACCGGACGCGTGACGGCTCTGGGCGAAATGCTCAGGCGCGGCTACGACCCAGACCGGTTCTTCTCACAGGAGCTGTACACGGTTGACTCGATGCCCGAAGAGATCCGGCTGCTCCGAAGCGGCGCAGTGGATGTGGCCGTGGTGCGCACGTGCTTTCTTGAGGAGATCGGCAAAGGCTATCCGGTGGAGGACCTGGCGGTCATCGGGGCGCGGCAGAGCGGTGAGTCAGCCTGCCTCACGTCAACCGATCTCTACCCCAACTGGACCGTATTCGTGACGCCGCGGGCAACCCCAGGCATCGCCAAGGCGGCAACCGTGGCGCTGCTCGGCATGAAGGCTGATGACGAAGGCAGAAGCTGGAGCGTGGCAAGTGACTTTACCGCTGTTGACTCGCTCTACAGGAATTTGCGCATGGGGCCGTATGCGTATCTGCGCTCCTTTAGCATGATGCGGTTCTGGGAGGAATACCGGGAATGGATCATTCTCGCAATTCTGATGATTCTCGGGCTCATCGCGCACGGCCTTCGCTCGAGCGCCCTGGTGGAAAAGAGAACGGCCGAGCTCAAGGTGGCGATCCGCGTGCAGCAGGAGGCCGACGAGCGTGCAAGAAAGGCAACGGAGCGCATGGAGACGCTTCAGAAGCTGGGGCTCATCGGACAGATGAGCACGATCTTTGCCCATGAACTGCGGCAGCCGCTTTCAACCATCACCGCCTACGCTTCGGGCCTGCTGCGGGCTCTGGACCGCCCGGGGGATGTGAACCGGGAGATCCTTGAGGAAGGGCTTGACCGCATCAAGGGACAGGCGCTTGCCGCGGACGGCATCGTGCAGAAGGTGCGCGCATATGCAAGGCGTCCTGAGGCTTCGCGCGCACAGCTTGACTTGCGGGAGGTCGTGAGCGGAGCGTGCGCCACGGTGCTTGCAGCCAAAAGCTGGAATGCCCGGTTTAAAAAGACTCTGGGAGAGCAGCCGGCAGTCGTTCACGGCGACCGCATGGAGCTTGAACTGCTCGTCCTGAATCTTGTCAAGAATGCTCTTGAAGCGGCGGCCCAGACGTCGGAAGGCGA